>Ga0070706_100000054_pt1 | contig 138243 bp, 128 predicted proteins | sample KBSK5501metaG_FD_65476 | JGI IMG/M metagenome (GOLD analysis project Ga0070706, IMG submission 65476) | Corn, switchgrass and miscanthus rhizosphere microbial communities from Kellogg Biological Station, Michigan, USA - KBS K5-50-1 metaG | ecosystem: Host-associated > Plants > Roots >...
GGTTTTGCGCGCCACTCGAAAAATGACGTATCGAGAAACAGAAGACCAAATCCGCCATTACGCGCCGGCGCGTTACCTGTGCGCTTTGACGGAGAGCGATTGGACTCCGGATGCCAATACAAGTTGATAAGAGATTTGGCAAACCGAAGAAATCTGGTGTTGGCCGGTTAGCGAACACTCGCAAGTGTCGCCCGCTCACCCTTGGCATGCTCCCGGCTCGCGCGAAACAGGGACCGATGCACAACACCAAAGGAAAGTCCTGTCGCTGAATTTCCGGGCAAGCTCTAAAGTAGTAACCCAAGAATTGCCAACAGACCGATGACAATTACCAACGGCTTAACCGGATTCATTCCATGCCCTCCCTTGGTAGGTGCTATAGGCGGCGCAAATTAGCGGAGTCAGCGTCGGTCAATCAAGCGACAACAGTAGGCAAACTGAAAAGGATCTCGCTGCCTCATCAATAAGAGAGCAGATGTGCATATTCGGGCGGCATGGCCGGAATCAGTGATCGGCATCGCCGGAAATACGCAGCAGAGGGGGCCAAGTCTCGCGCAGTATCGCCGGTAACTTTGCCAAGAGGCACGTTCGCCGAGTCGTTCGCGCTGGCCATCCGACCTGACGCGGCCGAGGCCGGGCTTGCCGTCGACCGAGGCCCGAAGAGGCGCGTATCCCCAACAGCTAGTCCCTGTGAATTCTGTTGAGAGCGTGGGCTTGACGTCGATCGGCTGGGGCCAGTGCTGAATAGGCTTCTGCGACGGCTCATTTGTGACGAGCGGATCGGACGAGGGGAGGGAGAGCGGCACAATCTGTTCGGCGCCGCCGTTCCGAAACCAACGATAACGGAGTGACGTTCTCCAAGATTAATGGCGTTGCCCTCACGAGAAGACACCGCCAGGTATCGTCTCCTTGGAAGCGGAGCCGAAGCCAAGCTATCGGAAGCGCGGCATGCTCCCTGGCTTCCATACGAAGCCATTCGGCAGGGTTCAGTGATCGTTGTAATGACCACCCTTCGATGCCCCTTACAGCAATGGCAAACCAAGGAAAGAGCAGCGTGGCGAAAACCTCGGCCGCAAGGGTGGCCATATCCAGACCACGCGCTCGACGAAGGCCTATCTGACGCAGTCCGAGTAAAGAAAACGGAAGATCTTGTCGAACCGGAGAGCCACCCCTAGAAATAAAGGAAACCTTCTTTCGTCGAAAGTTTGTTTTGGACAGGTGAATGCTTACCTTCGACCGAGACATTTTCTTCCGGGATTTCCAGGCAAGGACAGGCCTCGTCCCAAAACCCTCCGCCAAGGCGGACCTGCAGTTTCTTCTTGACGAGTTCGAGGGTGATCCCGGCTTCACGCAGATCCGGGACTTGGCCTACGTGCTAGCCACAACTCGCTGGGAGGACGGGTCAGACCTTCCAGCCAGTTAAGGAGAAGCGCGCCAGGCGAGACACGAAACCCCAGCTCTGGGAAAGCCAGAACCGTTACTGGAGCAGCGGTTTCTACGGCAGGGGATATGTTCAGATAACCTGGGAGAAAAACTACCGGAAGGCGGGCGCGCGCCTCGCGGGAACGGTTTTCGCCCTTGCGTCAGGACCCCTCACGGTGCAGGTGGAGACTCTGGTCAACCAGCCGGACCTAGCCTTGGAACTGCTGATTGCCTACGCGATTGCTGCGCACGGCATGCGCGAGGGCTGGTTCACGGACAGGAAGCTCTCGGACTTCATCCGCGACGGCAATCCCCCGGACTACGTGAACGCGCGCAAAATCATCAACCGCCTGGACCAAGCACAGACAATCGCTGCGTACGCGAGCGGGTTCGAGCTTCTGCTGAGGGCGGCGAAAAGTCCTTCCTGACAGTATCGGGCCTCACCCATTTCTCTATGCTCCGAAGCCGGTGAAGCAGCTCTGGTGGAGACTCCTAGACCAAATGGCGGATGACTCGGAGAAATTGGCGCAGACTCTTTAGAGAATTACTTCCGACCCCATCGGAGGGCGTAGAATGTTGGTGATGTGGATGCGAGAAATGAACACTTAACCAGGAGCGTCGCGACGTGAGACCAATCAGCCTGTTTCCGAGCCATAGGGTTATCTCGAGCCCGCACGCGCTTGGCTGAAATTCTTGGTCTGGCCAATGCGCCTCCCAGGGCGCTCTCCCAGAGGAGAAAAGGTGCGGGCTGCCACCCTGGGAGGATGTGGCCAGCTGGCCAGCAGTGCCCGCGCGCGATGAATTCTAACCAGGGATCCCGACAGAAAACAGTAGGCCATCGTCGTGCTTGCCACGTGTACGTCGAGCCCGATAGATCTCTCCCATGAGCGTCCCTCCTTCTTTGGTTCGGTTGAGTCCGCAAACCCAATCGTGACCATCGGAGGACGCCCCTTTTCAAGCTCGTTCATCTCCGTCTTTTGGCGGTGCGCAGCACGCGGCGGCCTCGGTGCTCGAATCTTCGCCTACGCTCGTTCCGCCTCGTGCGGAGCAGCGCAGCCGCGCCGCGTACGGTGCCCCTGGTCGTCATCACTTTGGTTCGCGACGCGGAGCGGCCTCACCTTCTTGTGGGCGCCACCTTCGGAAGATGCCTACGCGTGTGACGCTTGACTTCCCTGGAGCCGACCAATACGTTTGCGCCCGCAGTGGCCGGCAACCGGCCGTAGGAGAAACCGCATGTCGACAGCTGAAGATTGGTTGGGCGCCTGGGATACGTCTTGGGAGTCTCCGACTGGGCGCTATCATGACAAGCTCCAGATTGACCATCTGACGTTGCTTCCGGGGCAAACATACGAGATCTCGGGGCGGGGGGAGAAGTACACCATCCACGGTGAAGTGAGCTTTGTCCTCGGTGGCAACTGGACCATCCAGGGTGGGTGGGATCATGTCATCGGGTCTTCGGGCGGGAAGTGTCCCTTTGGCAAACTCTCGCTTACGCTTGCGTCCGACTCGAAGAACTTCGTCGGCAAGTGGTCATACTGCAGTGACTCTCCCTGGAAGACCGGCGAGGGTTGGTCATGGAGCGGGCGCAAGGTGTAGAACGGTTAGGGCTCTCTGGACGCACCCGGTCTCCTCAGACCCCCGACGGAAGAAGCACAATGATGCGCGATCACACTCTGCAGCCCACGAATGGTAAGGCTGCTGAACGGCCGTAAGGAGAGAATCAAAGCTCGGGGCATCTTTGGCAGAACCGGCAGCCCAATTCTCTATCGTAGAGCCGGCCGTCGCATTCTTCATTCTCCCATCCTTGAGCAACTCAAGAGATTTGACTACACGCTCCACAATCTGATTTAGATCGCGAGGTTCCGGCGGCAACACCAAGCACGTCCGTGCATTGGCTGCCGTAGAAACGCAGACCGCTGCAACCAGTAATATCGGCGCGTTGGCGACCTGCATACGCCCTCATTCTTGCTCTTTGTAGGCGCCAATGAACCTAACATTGATTCCCGCCCATTCCATCAAGTCGACCAGGGCTGCCATCCGTGCCCAGGTCATCCGAGAGCGTTGGCTCCGGTGAGCGCCTGATACGGGGATCTTCACCCGATCGTCAGTCATCACCGCTTCCTTGCGAGAGGCGCGATTTGTCATCAGCCGCGCGGTAAGCTCAATCCACCTCGGTCGGCAATGTATGTCTATATTGACTGAGGCTAAAACAACGGCAGAGCCGAGAGTTTGGCCCGATTGGCTTGATTCTTGGCCTATGCTCGGCGTAACCGATCGATCTGAGACGTGGCGTTCTCGATCGGACCGGCCTAGCCGGTCCGTGGACGCGCGATCAGCTTGGGGGATGGGCTACAGGGTAGGGGCGATCACAAGGTGTCCAGCGCGCTCGCCTTCCACAGATGCGGCAGCAGCTCATCGATGCGGGCTTGCCGATGTTGTTTAACTTTCACTGGCACGTTGGCGAGATACGAACGCGGGTCAATGCCATTGACCTCGCAACTCTGGACGAGTGAGTACAAGCCGGCGATGTTCTCTCCAGGCTCGTCTCCTCCAAAGAACAACTAGTTCTTTCTGCCAAGGGCATGCAAGCGCAGCGCGCGCTCTGCCCAATTGTTATCGAGCGGCACACGAGGGTCATCAAGAAATCTCTGCAACGCTCGCCACTGACCGAGTGTGTATTGGATGGCTTGGCCCAAGGGGCCCTTCGGCGGATGCCGCGGCTTTTCGTATTTTAGCCAGTCTTCAATGCGTCGCAGCACCTCAGCACTCGCGCTTCGCCGAAGCTCGAGATGTTTCAATGTCCCGAGGATGCTGGATTCGGCAGACTGCTTCTCTATCCGATACAGCTCGAGGATGAGCTCGAGCATCTCTTTGGCTTCCGGCGTCGTCTTCTGTGCCTCGAAGAAGCGGCGGCGCACATGCGCACAACAGGCGACGCGAATGCGTTTGTCTGGAACAGTGACTGAGTTGTAACCGGTGAAGCCATCCACCACGAGATAGCCTTTGCTTTGGCCCAAGACATTTCTCGCCTCTCTCCACTGCGAGACGGGCTGAAGACAAGCGAAACTAAATTCTCCGTGCGAAACGTCCAGATGAATCCCTTCTTCGTCTCTTTCGGAGCCAGGACAGGCATCGGCGTCTCGTCGGCGCCCCACCACCTCGGCCGCTGCGACGAGCTCACCCAGTCGCAAGTACAGAGGCTCGAGCTGCCGCGCACCGGCGTGAAGCAAGTCGCCCATCGTGATGCGCGTCACGGGTAGTCGTTCCCGCTCAAACTGCTTGCCCAGACGGTAGAGCGGAATGCTGTCGGCGCATTTGGAAGTGATGATGTGAGCGATGAGCCCGGGCCCGTAGTGCCCCTTCTCCACCGCTCGGATGGGACCCTCGGCCACTACCATCCCTTCGCAGCGTTTACAGGCGAGCGTCTCTTGAAGATGGACTCTTCGGATGAGCCTTGCCGGAACGTACTCGAACTCGACGGTCTGCTTCCGGCTCCCTACGTGCTCCAAGTCGCGCGCTCCGCACTTGGGGCAGAAACGACGCTCTTGGGAAACCCTATGAAACACCTGTTCGCTGGGCAGCTCGTGCTTCTTCGCCTTCGACTCACTGCGCTTCCTTAAAGTCTCCTCGGCATCGGCGGGCGTGTCGCGCCGAAGTTCCATCGAAACCGGAGGCATTTTTTCGGACTTCTTGCGAAACACGCGATGGGTGAGCGCTTCGACTTGAGCTTCCAACGCGCTCAGGCGCGCTTCGGCCGCCTCGGCCCGCTCACGCCATTCGCAGCGATGCTCTTCGGAGACCGTTCCCAACGACCAGGTTTGATCAAACTTCCGGTTCGCTGTCGATCTTCTGGCAAATTCTTTTCGGGAGGCTCCCACGGCCGAGGACGGCGGACCCGACTGTAGTCGATGCCCTCCAGCAACATGGCGAGCTGCGCGGAGTCGAGCTGAACTCCGAGCGCGTCGTCTTTGACGGCAGGCACTCGGAATCGGCCGCGCTCCAGACGCTTGTAGTAGAGGACGAAGCCGCCGCGCTCCCAGACAGGAATTTTTACCCGGTCGCCTCTCTTGCTCACGAAGGCGAACAGGTGGCCGCAGTAGACGTCTTCCTTCCACTCATTGCGGATGATGGCCGCCAGTCCGTCGATGGAGTTACGCATGTCGACGGGCATCGCGGCCAAATAGATGCCGACCGACTTCGGAAGGCCGAACACTTCGTCAGCCGAGCGCGCCGATGACTTGGGCGAGGTACTGGACGTCGGTCCCGACGGAGTAGCGGAGCAGCGCGCCGCTGGCGAGCGCCAATTCCATCATCTCTGCTGCTCCGTCCCGCGCCTTCGGCGCGGCGGACGCTACCACGTCGACAGGAAGAAAGTGGGAAGGTCGCGAAGCCTGTTTGCGAAGCTTGTAGAACCAGAGCTCGAGAGTGCTTGGCTTGACACCTAGCTTCGCTGTGAAGTCATCGAGAGACGAACCAGACTCCTCGAACTCCTCAATGAGCTTCACCCAGTCCGAGTAACCGCGCCTCTGAGTCATGGCCGCCTCCTTGCGAGAGGCGCGTTTGTCATCAGTCGCGCGATAAGCTCAATCCACCCGCGTTCGGTCGGTTACGATTGTGGAGTGGTTCAAGATTCTGCAGCTGCCCCCGTACCAGAATGTCTACCTAGTCCGCACTGCTCAGGCTCCCTGTATCCGACGCTGCAAAGAGAGGCCAAATAACGAAGGCGGCAGCTTTCAGACCGAAAGTACCTTTCCGGGTGGCTTGACGTGAAGGGGTCACTACACGGAGCGCACGGTCGACGAGCGCGTAATCACCCAAGCATTGCTTAGCCGATGAACTGGTCCCAGGGGATCGTACAGTATGTTACATCCCACGTTTGTATCGACCAATGAGTTCCTCAATGCCGAATTTAAGCACGAACTCCCTCGGCTCGTAGCCATCTAGGAGTTGACGGACCGCTGCTAGCCCACCTTGCAGCGCGAGTCCGCGCACGGTATCGAATGCCGCACGACTCGCCTCTTCAAACTGTTTCCAAGCCGCCTTTTCTTCCTCGAAAAACTCAATTGGGACGGATGTGATCTGGGTGTTCAGTGGCACCGGAAATACAGTGTGCAGGAACTGCTCTGAGCGTTTCAGTCGTTCCTCGACGACCAGGAAAAGCACGCAATTGCGGTCTTCCGGGCGGCCCTCAATGACCACCACGAGGCGTTCGGCTTCCCACCGAATGCTCCAATTGACGGTACAAGTCTCTTCGCGCAGGTTCCGGCGTTCGCCGAGAACCTCGGACCGCGCCGTCCGCCACTCTGCACCGAACATGCCCATTTCATCGCTATGCGACAGGATTTCTTCGCCCAAGCTGATAACTCGACTACGAACCGTAGCGGGGATGGGCACCGCGGACTCCTCGGTCCAGCCGGTAGCGGCCACTGCTCGCGCTACGCGCTCCGTGCCCTCAGGCCGCACCGTGAAGTCGAGCCATCGGACTGGCACGTACCAGTCAAAGGTAGTGACCTTCAACTTCTTCGTGCCCTGGGCCGACACTAGCGTCGCCGGCGACCCCCTGTCGTCATTTTCCAGTCTTTGTGCAAGCACGAACTCGTCTTTGATTAGCGCCTTGTTCACGTCGACCACGAGTGTCTTGAAGGTGGGATCGGCCTCCTTCTCGTCAACGTGGAGAGCGGAATTGGGCACCTCGTTAACGTAGCGAGTGTGGTAAACGGACGCGTAATCGTCGGAATCGATGCTACGCAGCACGACGCGGTAGGCCACTTTCCACCCGTTGTCCCGTCCAACGGGCTGCGTCGTCACGAGGTTCCGCACACGGAAACCTTGTTTGTCCCGCCGCGCCGACGAAGTGATGGGGACCTTCGTGAGCGGGATGGGGCCAGTTGTGACGACGATCGTCTCGTGGGCCTTGAACTGGTGGCTGTATGAGGCCTTGACGTGAGCCACCGTTTCGCTGCTGTCGGGCTCCGCATAAAGGTGGCGTAGACACGCCGCCTGGTGCACGAGTTGAAGGTATCCGCTGGAGATGAGTAGCTGTGTGTAATCTCGTTGAGACGCGTCATTTGCTTCAGCGGCACTTTCCTCTGGATCTCGAGTTTCGAAAAAAGTGTCTAGAGCGGAGTGTTTGGCCACCCGAACTCTGCGTTTGGAATCGGGCTGCATCCCAGGCCACCAGAGCAGTTCGACATCGCCGCGTTTGATCGCCGACTTACCTAAGCGAGCGCTGTGCCACTCTTCCGTGGTCACCGCTGGTCGACGTAGGAAACCGTTCGTGTAAGCCGCCAAATCCACGCCGCCTACGGTATAGCCCCAGTACACCACGTAAGTGTACGGGTCCAAACCCGGGTCACCGCCGGAAAAGTTCAGGAGGCGTGTATTGGCCCACGGCAGAGGACCAAAACTACCCCAAGTGGCTTCGACGCCAGGACTATAGACGCCCGGGGGTCCGAAGAACTTGGGTGGATCCAAAAGAACGAAAAAGTCCTCCGGCCTGTAAATGGTCCTCGCAAGATTGAATTCTCGTATTGCGGCCGCAAGTTTAGATGTTTGGCCTGCAAGGCGTTTGAGGGTCGGGGAAAACTGGCCCGTCGTACGGTATTCCGGCGCGATCGTTTTGATCAGCACTAAGTAGGCCGCGAGGCTATAGAGCGCGAATGGCACCGCAAGGCGATGATCAAATCGAAGCAAACCTTGAGTTAATGTTGGCGCCAGTACCGGTGCTTCAGCACCCTCTGGATATAGGAAAAGATTTTGTAACCAGGGCTGCCAAGGAGGGTACTCACTGTCAGAGTACGGATGCACCCACTTCGCCACATTCGTGGTTTGCGAGGCCATCGACTCGACTTTGTCCGCAAGCAGGTGAAGCTTGTCCAACTCTGCCTTAAGCTCCTCGGGTTTTGGCTTGTAGTCCCGAAACTTGATCGTAAAGGTCTGTATTGCGTCGAGCGCATGCGGGATGACGTCCTCCACCTGGACCACAAAATCAAGTTTCATCATGTCCGCGATCGACTTGCTGAAGGACTCGAGCTCGGCCTTGACGTTTTGGAGCTCTTTGTTGGCTCCGGTCTCTTCCTGCGTGAAATTGACAACCATCATGGCAACGACCACTAAAGCTGCGACGATTCCAACGACCTGATTCACCGTTCCGGCAACCGCTCCGACGGAAGCCAGAAAGTTGATGGTTTCTTTAGAGAAGCCAAAGTTTTTGAATGCTTCTACTGATTTCGGGTCGTTTTTGTCGGGCATGGCTCGGCCAACCGCCTTCAAAACGGTCGATAAGTTCTCCAGATCTTTTGCAGTGAACGGGAGGATGCTGCTCGTCTTGTAGATTGGAGCAAACGAAGTGGGACTGCGATGCAGGCGACCGCTGCTATCGATGAACCACCCGTGTCCTAGATCGATCTCGAATGTGACTGGCATATGCTTGTCTCTCGCTATGGTTTAAGGTTGTTCACTAGACGTCTGGCCATCGCAGCCCACTTCTGACGCATGCCGTGCCTCTGCTCGTGTAAGAAAGAGCGAACGACTAACCCGATCACAGTTCTGCGCAGTGGGATGCGCAAACCCGCAACCTCCTTTCTGGCGTACCCATTCAAGATTCGATACAGCGGAAGGCACCCGCCCTCTGCATGGTGCTGGGCGACTATGAATCGGCTATTCGGAACCTGTCAACGCGCGCCGGACAAATGATTTGCGTGGTTTGCGCGTGCAATCGAGCGGTTGGCAGATCTCTCGGGTACCCTGCCACCGACGATGATCCCCCGTTGGAGATGGTATCGGAAATTCAATTATCAAGCCGTTTCGCGCTAGTATTTCTCAAACGCCACTAACTCGTAGTGAGATGCACTTCCTAGGAACTGCTCTTCGTCTTATAGCCGAGCGTTAGCTCGGCAATCGGACGCCGGACAATGGCTGTGCGCGTCCTACGTGCTTCCTCCTCCGCCGTCTTCCGCACTCGCGGAGCAGAGCCGGCCGGAAACGCGCTTAGTCCTTGTCGGTGAGCACGCCTCACGTCGGGCACAGCCAAATGCCGTTGTCGATGGAGCTTCGCTGTTCCGGCATTTGCGATGGGTCGTAACGCAGCCCACCCGGCGCGGCGGCGTAGATGTGACAGGCGACGCCGACGCTAACCGCGCGATCTCGAGTAGACTCGCAAGGTCTGTGGTGATCCCCTCGCTGGCTGCTGAGATCCTCTCGCGCTCGTTTTCATAGAGGACTGACATTATGCACCAGATTGGTCCCTCTCAGTTCGAGCTTGATCCGGGATAAGCATCTCCGCGTCGGAAGGACATCTGCGGGAGGTTACGAGCTTCCTAAAGCCACCGCGAGAGGGTCTGCTGCCCGAGCCCCATCTGGCTCTCCCGATTTTCGAGGGCTCATTGGGTCATTGCCCGTCATTCGCTCGACCATCTTCTGTTTGAACGCCTGCGGGAACTCTGGGTCGGGTCGCGATCGGCGGCGACGCTGTCATCGGCTTTCTACGAGCGCCGGAGTGCAACGCCCTCCAGCTAGCAACTGGCCAAGGGCGAGAGGTGGCTTGCCGTGCCCCAGCCATTCCTGGTCCCCGGGGTGCCATCTCCGCTGCATCGTCGGCGCGAATGGGATCGGCTTGGTGAATGGCTGGTGATGAATGCGAATGACAGCTCGCGTGCCGTCTCCCTGGATGAGGTAGGCTCGGCCCACGCTGAGCGACTTCAGCTCATCCGGGTGGACGTGAAACTCTTTCACTTCGCGCTCCGAGTAGACGCCCGTCGACGTGGCCGCCCAGAGCCCCTCGTCGATTATCTGCGCCGTGCGTTTCACGGCATCCTTCGTTCCGCCGAGCTCGGCACAGAATTGCGCGCTTGCCGGATCGCGTTGGCAAAAGATGAGCTTGGTCGCTGTATTTTGAGTGACGGAGAGCGTTACGCCGTCTCTATCGCTGTCAAAGTCCAGCGGGCTCTGCGTGGCCAGCACCAGTCCCATGCCTGCCGAGCGAGATTGACTGATGAAGGCGACGAAACCTTCGTAGACCGCGTTGCGCGCCTCGTCGATGTAGACGGAGAATGGCTTGCGCGCCTGTGCGGGGCCGGCGGCCAACGTCCCCGACAAATGTTTGATGTCCTCAAGAATGAGTTTTGCCAGCGATGAGGCAGCCTCCTTCCTCATCTGTGAATTGAGCTCAAAATAGACGACACGGTTGCGGGCGTGGACCTCTCGAAAATCGATGTCGCCGTGAGCGGTGCACAGCCGGTCTCGCAGCTGCACGAATTCGTGCAGGTTGGCGCGCAAGCCCGAGGTGTTTCGCCAGAATTCGGACCAGTTCTCGAGGTCTCGCGCAAACTTGGGCCTGTCTTGTGGCAACGCCCAGCGCGATATTTGGGCATACGCCAGCTTCTCATCGAATGCGAGATAGAGATCATCGAAGGTGATGGCCCCTTGATGTGACAGTGCAGCAAGCACGCGGCTCGCTGCTGCTTTGGCCTCGTTCTTGTAAAACGCCTCAGGAGACCAGGTGCAAGAGCTGATCAGTCGGTCACGCTTCGCCAAAGCGTCGCCGGACGCGAGCGCATTGTATCGATGGCATGGGACGGGCTCGAAGGTGAAGTACAGGAAGTCGTCTCTTCGACCGGCTTTCGCACATGCATCAAAGAGTGACTCAGCGAGGCTTCTGTCGCCCTTCATGTCGATGAAAACCAGGCCGCGACCGCATTCGATGTCGTGCCGCGCCAAGCGCTTGAGAGCCTCCGTCTTGCCGGAGCCGGTCGTGCCCGCGATGAGTACGTGGCGATTTCTCTCCTCCTGCGTCAGAAAATACGGGCGTCCTTTCCCGTCGAGCCCCAGGAAGAGCTTCTCGGCAGTACCGGCGGCGATGCCCCGGCGCCACTTCCATCGCCACCACCTCTGCGAGCCTTTCCATCCAAAGCCGAGTCCAAGAAGGACGTAGAAGGCCAGGAGGGGCGCGTAGACCGACCGGAACAGGAAATGGTGGATGTTGTAGAAGAGCTCCCAAGCCCTCTGGGATGGCGGAAACCTTTGCGGGGGAGCGATCGGCGACAGCGGTGATGGGATGAATGCCTCTTCTTTGGCGATCGCGGTTCGGAGTGTCGCGGCCTCTTCGCGCCATCGGTTGCGAGCTCGCTCTCGCGTCGTCTCGTCCGAGGCCTCCAGTAGCGGCGGGCCGAGATTGTGGCGCTCGAGCGCTTTGCGAAGAAGCTCGATGCGCTTTCTGGCAACCTCTTCGTTGTTCCAGACGATTCTGACGGCGGTTCCCCATTTATGGTCCGCAACTCCTTTCCACGCCAACGCCGTTGCAGCGACCAAGAGCAGCAGCGGGGCGGCGATGATCAGCGCCGGCAACGTCCTGTCGAATACTTGGCGCGCTACCCAAGTGGCGGGACGGATTGGCCATGTCCAGAGAAGATGCTTGGCCAGATCAACGGCCAGCTTTCCCCAAGGCGAAGGCTTGGTATGACTCACCATAGTTGACCTGGCTCAGCACTTCAGGTTGAGCGAACGAATCGTCCCACGGCGACGCAGTGCCGTTGCAGGGCAATTGCGCCTCATGCATGCGAAGTGTTTCCGTTAGAGGGTTTAGACCGCTTCAAGAAGCTCTTGAGCTCCACATGCCCATCGGGCAGCGACAGCTCTGGCAGTCCATATCGCTTCAGCTCGAGGCGGGCGGCGATGAGTTTTCTGAGCGCGTCGTTGAAAAATCGCACCAGGAGCTCGTGGTCAGCTTTGTCTAAAACGGGTAGTCGGTCCACGGCCCGCTTCCGGTCGGTAGTGTTGGTTTGAGCTGTTGCCGCAGTCGGTGGTGGCAAAAGGTGCGAGAGGTCGGAAACGGCGTCCTCGACTGTCACAGCGCGAGCTAGAACGACGCATCCAGTGCGTCCCTTTTTCCAATTCTCGATGGCGGCGTTGACCGCGTCGCGGCGACGAATCTTGCGAACAAGGAAGAGCACCTCGGCGGGCCATTGGTCGGGGTACGACTTTCGATAAAAGGTCAGCCGGTCAGATGCCGCCGCATATCCGGCGAAAAATTCATCGTAGCGTTCAACCTTGGAGAGCGTGGCCCCGGTCTTTTCATCGCTCGCGGCAACAATTGAATGAGTGCCCATTTCGCACTCAACAAAAAATCGGCGACGAACAGATGGCAGTTCCAGGATGGCATCGGGAACGAGTCGCCGCTGGCGAAACTTTCCTGCCCTCGAATCGTACTGCGCCCAGGGAAGCTCGGTATCAGTCGGGTTCCAGTGGAAGGGCAGGGCGGAAGGGCGAACGTTGCCGTGCAAATACGGCGCGGAGATTCGAACGAACAGCTCAGTGAGCACCATGAAGTGCTCCAAAAACTCCTCGCCTGCGTGGTTCTGAAGTTGTCGAACGCGGAACCCGAGCTGCTCGTTCGCCAATGGAATCCCCGCTTTCGTGAGGGCCCACAAATCGAGCCAAGTCGCGTCTGCGCCTCGAAACCGGACGCGTCGCAAATATGCAGGAGAAAACGCATTGGGTCCGAGGCCAGCCAGCGCAAAGAGGCGCCTCCTTCCGACTGATTCATGCCGCCCTGGCCGCAGCAGGCGATTTACCTGATCTGTCGAAAGGTACCTGGCAATCCCAAGAAGGCCGACCAAGTGGCGATCCGTCTTCACCAAAAATCGCTTGGTCCTCGGTGAAGAAATCTTCGGCTCTAGATCCAGCGTTCGGCCTCCCGCCGGCGATTCGATCTCGCCCCGGTTCATTCGGGCTGCCCCACTTTGGCCAACCAACTTCTTGCATCTAAAGTTTGATGATTGATCACCACATCTCCTCCAGGCTCCTCTTAGGGGTTCAAGGCTGATTTCTAGACTGCTCTCCCCCAACTTTGGTCCGCACCCACCGATCTCAATTGCAAAGAAAAACCAATGCTGCTGGGACCGATCCCTCTACCAGTCGTTGGGGGAGAGGGATCGGTCCCAGCAGCGGAAGCTGTGGCGGGAGTCGCGAAAAGTTCCAGGTGGGGTGCGGACCCTCTGAGGTCAACCACTTGCAGAGCCAGAAGTGCCGAAGAGAGTGCCAGCCGAATTGCCGAGAAGTGTGCCGAACCGGTGGCATGTTTCTCGGCATCCTGGATGGCAGAAGTTCCGGCACGGAGAGTCTGTCTAAATCACCGGTGCTTGTGCCGCTCCGAGAGGGCGGCGGTCGTAGTGATGATGATCGGAGTCGGCTCCGCGGGCCGGTCTGCTCTTGCTCGACAGAGATCGAGGAACTGGGCAGGGGACCACAATGCAGGTCTTGCCAATCCGCCTTCTGGTTACAGAACGTCAGTCGCTGAGCCAAGTTCAATTCCAATATGAAAGTAAAATAGCTTGGTTTTTAATGTTAGGTTGCTTCATAGACGATCTCGCGTCGGTGGGCAAGGCTCGAGTCAGCAAAGGGTGCCTACGAGAGGCGGACGGGCGGCAAGGCGCAAGACAGCACTTTAGCGACGTCCCAAGGGGGTCGGCAGCAAAGCGCAGGGGTTCGCCGCAATAGAGAGATCCGCTATACCATGTAGCGCTCGCGCGGGAGGCAAGATCATTCGGGCGCTACCAACGACTGATCTCGGCTCCAAACCGGCAGCGAAGTGACTGGCCGGGGCAGTTTTGGACTGGTGCGTCGGGTGAATCGTCGTAGGTGGCGGTCGCGCCCGAGGTGGTCAGGTATCAGCTGCGAATGCGACCGTTTGGACCTGAGACAAGATGTCGAAAAGGTCGACCATCACCCTGCTCGCATTGGCACACAACCACTGCGGAGCGCGTTCCGTTTCAGGGCATAGGCTCTCTTCAGCAAAGGCGCCGGAGCTGGCGCCGCTAAAGGTTTGCGCTGGTGCCTCACAACGCCAATCCGTGGTGCGCCCCTGGTGCGCCGCTCCGCGTCATCCAAAAACGAAGCCCGTGTTCTCCTCGGTGTCCTCTCGCGAAACCGGGCCCTTTTCAGTTAGCGAGACAGGATTTGAACCTGCGGAATCGGTGATCGGCTTTGGCCGGAATCACAGATCGGCATCGCCGGAATACGCACGTTGTCGGCTGGCCAATAATATTCGCTCGAAGCGAAAGCATACGGGGCCGAGATTTTCAAAAAACCAACAAGGCAGAAAAGGCGACGCTGCTGCACGCCACGGCTAGGGATACCGGGATCACCAAGGACAAGAATGCAATCGCAATTGTTTCACCAACTCGGCTTGCGTGCAGCTCTGCAGCGCAGGGACTGTTACTGATGTCACGGCCGTTCAGGAGGCACACCCAACAGCCTTGCCCCAGCCCGAGCGCATTGCCTCAACCCCTGCAGCATGAAACGTCCTGAAGGACTACTGGCGGACGACGCTCGAATTGGTCCCCCGCTGCGAGCCGCTGGACAAGCCGGCCCGGATGCACTGGGCGAGGTTCGAGCAACTGGCGGGCGCTGCGGATCAGGCGGACTTCGGCGCTCTTGGGGCGATTGCCCGAAGGTTCAGGCTGGGCGGGCCGTGACTGTCGAGCGCCACACAAGCACTTCATCCTATGTGTGGTCATTTATTTCAAACACTCGTTCGCATTTTATCGAGGAGCATCTATACCGCGTAGAGTTCTGCGCATTGCTCTGTCTTTTTGATGGTTCAGCCTTCAAATCGCTCTTGCAGACCGGGCAGTATTTTACATCGGGGTTTCTCAAGGGATTCGGCATGGCGTCTTTCTCCGGGTGGTGGAGGGTCTGATATGTGGAACGTAGATTACGTGCGTCATGTGAGCCTGTGGAGATGAGGACACCCTAGCCCTCTCTCGCGTTCAAGTCTCTTTCCCTTCGTCGGCGAGAGCTGGGGGTCGCCGTCCGCGTGGTTCGCCAGCGGGCCCCACGCATAGTGGTCCGGCGAGATCAGCGGCTGCTGCGCTCGTTGTTAAGCGCAAGTAGATTGGCGCCGATCTCCTCATCCGAGATCTCTTCCGGCCAACCGTATGCGGCTAGAACGGCACCATCGAGCTTCTTGTGGAGGAGATCGAGCCAGGCAGGGCGTGCATTGTAAAGGTTTGTAAGGGTTCTCCTCTTTAGCTCCCTCTGTGCGGTGTCATCCTTAGGTAGGAGCCGCTGCAGCATTCCGGGAGCGGCCGGCGGTGTGGACTTCAGCAGTTCTGGTGGGTTCAGCCATCGGGAGCGAGCAGCATCAAGCTCCCGCGCAGCGGCGGCAATGGCGGCGTGCGCAGAGATCTGCAGCTGCGTTAGCTTCGCGGTAGGCGTGTTGAGGGGCGAGGGAAACGGAAACGGGTCGAAGGCGAAGGTCGGCGCGTACACAGGGTCGTTGCCTACGCCTTTGCGCCCGATTTTTTTCAGCGACCAGACCTCATGGACTCGAGAATGGAGCACGCCGAAAAGAAAATCGTCTTCTCGCGCAAAGACGATGAGTTGGTGATCTGGGAGCATCGGCGGCTCGACCCACACGAACACTCGGTGCCGTGCAGTTGTTGGTGTGACCAGAAACCTCCTTAGACCAGCCAATGCCATGCGCATTTTTGGTCGCGGCTCAACATGAAGCCACCACCTTTGTGCGTACGCGGCGCGATTGTTCGTAGCGCGCTTTTCTCTCACCGTCCGACGTAAAAACTCGAAGGGTGCTTCGTACCGAGCTGCTTCCGATTCCGGCATTCCCGCTCCGAAGTCGACTATGAACTTACCTCGTGGCCGGCGCATGAGGTCCAGTGAGTTCATCCAGGGGACAACGACATCGCTATTTGGCCGGCCATTCGGATTCGGACCTGCTCGTAGCAGTTCGATAGCAACTTCCAGTGAAACATCGAAAGCCCCGCCCTTCGTGTCTCCCATGAAGGCGATGCCCTCATTCTCTCGAAGCGACTTCGTGGAGGTAAGGTCTACCGCGGCCGCGGATCCACCTGAGAGGTCTGCATGGATGACTTCGACTCGCTCACCGTCAAGCAGACGCTCCTTTTCGGTTCCGTCATCCTGACCGATGATCGAGATTCGCACATCGGCCCCTTCGACGACCCAAGGCTCGTCACTCCAAGCAAGGAAGATGTCGCCAGTTTCCTTAATCCTCTTCAGCACCTTGAGATTCGCGCCGGTACGGATGCCCTGAGTTGCAAGAAGACCGGCGCGCTTGCACCTCTTCTCTTCGATCATCTCGCGCGCCCGCTCGTGCCAGTAACACACAAAATCGGCCTCGCGCGGCACCTGCCCGTCCCAAACTGCGAACAGTGTGTCCACATAGTCGGAACCCAGTCCGTCCCTCAACTGTTTGCCGCCCAAAAAAGGTGGATTGCCGACGATGAACTCTGCATGCGGCCATGCCGTTCGCCTCGGTTGGGCTGGGTCCTTCCGGTCGAGGATGGCATCTCGACATTCCACCGAATCGAGCGGGCGCAGGATCGGGTCGGTGTGATAGCGGAACCCGTTATTCACCATCCATTGGATCTCACCAATCCAAATTGTTACCCGGGCAAGCTCAGCTGCGTAGGCGTTCAGTTCGATGCCCTGCACGACCTCAGGTCCGACGCCTGGAAACTCCTGCGTCATCCTCATCGTTTCCGCGCCCCAAAGGATCACTTCCTTCTCGAGATCCTTGAGGAGTTGCAAGGTCACATACAGGAAGTTTCCCGAGCCACACGCGGGGTCAAGGACCCGGACGGTGCGGAGTCGCTGAAGGAAGGCTCGAAAGACATAGTTCGGGTTGTCTTTGCTCTTGGCTTCTTTCGTGGGTTTCTTGCCCGCGGCGAGGAGCTTCTGAACACGAGCCTTCATTGCCTCAAACTCGCGCCGCAAAGGTGTCAAGACGACGGGTCTCACGACGCGCAGGATCGAGTCCCTGTCGGTGTAGTGCGCGCCAAGTTGTCCACGCTTCTCAGGGTCTAGGCCGCGCTCGAAAAGCGTGCCGAGAATCGCAGGCTCAATGCTGGACCAGTCCAGTCTCGACGCGACCACAAGCGTCTCAAGATCCGAACTCTCAAGTGGAAGCACCTCGGCGTCATCGAAGAGCCCGCCGTTGAACCACTCGATCTGTTCCGTACCAAAATAGCCTTTCTCCCTCGACATCAACGTAAACAATTGCGCCAATTGGGCCGTGAACTTTTTCGGTGTCGTGCGCGTCGCTTCTAGGAGCCTGGTGACCACTGCGCGCGGCAGGACACCTATGTCCTCAGCAAAGAAGCAGAACAGTAGTCGATTTAGAAAATGAGCGACGGCAAGCGCCGGATGGCCACGCGTCTGCAGTTTGTCCGCAAGTTCAGCGAATCGTCCTGCGGCCTCCTCCGTGACTTGAGCACGTGTCTGTGCAGGGCGCAGTGCTTCCGGGTTCTGCATAACGTTCCGAAGAATGCGGAGTGCATCAGCGGGCGTGGTGCGAAGGTCCTCCAAAGTGAACGTGTAAATTGCAGTCTTCGTGCCAGTGAAATTGGTATGGATCTCGAAACGGTTGAGATCGCAAACGACAAGGCAGGGGGGGTTCTCTAGTGCCTCCCGATACTGGAGAAGCTGCTGGTAGGCGGCAGCGAGATTTTTCTTCTTGCCCTTGTACTCCCAGGCGAAGTGGTTTCGCTTCCAGACATCCGCGAAGCCCTCGCCGCCAGCAGATTTCGCTGCACCTTTCTCGAAGGCGTACCAGTCGCCCGTTGGATCTGCCTCGTTGGGCGTCTGGACGCCCAACATGCGGCATAGGTCTATGAAGTGTTCTTGCGCCGCAGCGCGCTCGGAGCGGGAACTTCCGATCCACTTTGCTGCCAGTTCCGAGGGTGTAATCAAGGTCAGCGCAAAGATACCACTGCGGGCCCGTTAGGCCCGATTTTGCGGCGATGGCAGCGGCCCTGCGTTGCGACGCGCCGTAGAAGCGTGGCTGGGACGTGGCAGCAAGAAAAAATGATGGAGATGTCGGCCGCCCGCTCGGTAATCTCTTGGACTATCTGCCGCACCTTGGGCGTCTCTGAGTGGGCGCGGTTTCTCGGGCAGGGCCGGCCCACTGCTGGGCTGCCTGTCACCGGCCTCGGTATGCTTGAGCTGCTAAGGGACGGGCGAAGGCCAAGGCGCAAGCTGAAAAACAATCGTAGGAAATCAAATGGCGCGAGGCGGAAGGAGATCGGTCCGCAACAACATGGACGCGGCCGAGTATAAGCACGTCGTTCTCGGTCTCATCTTCCTCAAATACATCTCCGACGCCTTCGAAGAACGGCACGCCGCGCGCGAGGCCGACTAGAAAGTCAAGCGACTGTAATCACTACGCATTTTCAAGCGGCTGCTGGACTGACTGGACACAGTCCAAAGGATTAGTATACTGCAAGATTGGACTCAGTCCAAGGAGGTGACAAATGGAAACAGCAACGGAGCAGCAAATGGAAAACAACGAAGAAAACTGCGAGGAGGTGGAGATCACCATCAATGGCAATGCCTATGAGGTCCCGCCCGGGCGCATCACTGTTGTGGAGCTGAAGCGCCTAGGGGGCATCCCGCAAGCACATGAGCTGGAACAAATTGTTGGCGGAAAGTTCGTGCCGCTCGCGGACGACGGCGAGGTGATCCTTAAGGGGGGCGAGGAGTTCATTGGCCACCCGCGGGACAGCGCATCTTCTTAGCTGAGTGACCCACCGTGCGTGACTCGATGGATCCCATTGAAGAGTTGAAAAAGCTCTTCGGTATCGTACTGCGAAGCGAAGAAAGTGGAAAAACTTATTTTCTGATCCCGCAGCTCGCGATGCCGGACGGATGCACGCCAGCTCGCACGGATGTCTTGCTCTGTCCATCCGAGCGCGATGGTTACCCGTCTCGTCTGTTCTTCGCCGAGAGGGTCGCGTGCAAGGGAACTCCCAATTGGACCACCGTCGTGCGGATTCTTGAGCGCACTTGGCACGCATTCTCATGGCGTGTTCCGCAGACAGATCTGCGTCCTGCTCAACTCGTTCTCGCCCACCTCAAGGGTTTGCGGTGAAGCTCGAAATGCGAATACCTGTGTCGATCCTTCGACAAGCTCGCGACGATCTTGTCCGGCAGCACCCTTTCGCCTTCGAAAGGGTTGGCTTCATTTTCGCCAGGCACGCTTCGTCCTCGGGTCAGGTATTGATTTTGGCGAACCGCTACGAAGCGGTGCCGGATGAAGACTACGTACCTGACGAAAGTGTCGGTGCACGGATCGGCGCTGCTATAATTCGTCGGATGCTTCAGACTGTTCTCAATCGGCAAGAGGGCATCTTTCACGTTCACATGCACGATCACCCGGGCACGCCCGGATTTGGTCTCGTGGACAAACGTGAACTTGCTCAACTGATCCCGCCTTTCTGCGCGGTCGCGAGCAAGGAGCACCACGGCGCAGTTCTTCTAAGTCGCGATCGTGTGATCTGCCGCGCATGGTCCCAAGGTGCCGCGCCGATTGGAGTGACGAGAGTCTCCTCCGTTGGTTATCCGCTCGAAACGTGCTGCCAGGAGACGATTTCGATGAACCCAGCCGAACGCTTTAGCCGCCAAAGCTTCCTTGGTGCGGAATCGACTCAAAGGATCGCGAGCGCCCAGCTCGCGATTGTAGGAGTGGGTGGGGGGGGATCTCACGTCGTCCAGCAACTCGGGCACGTTGGTTTTACGAACCTAAGGCTGTTCGACGCGCAGCGTGTCGAGGATAGCAATCTCAATCGCCTCGTCGGCGCGACCGAGGAGGATGTGACAGCGAACCGCTTGAAAGTAGATGTCGCTGCGCGCCTCCTGCTTGGACTGAACAGAGAAGCGCAGCCACAGAAAATCCCATCGCGCTGGCAAGAAGCAGCAGACGCCTTGCGAGAGTGCGAAATCGTCATCGGATGCGTTGACGGTTTCAGCGAGCGGAACGAATTGGAGGCGTTTGCGCGGAGGCACCTCATGCCCTACGTCGACATCGGGCTAGACGTTCACCAGGTCGAAGGCGAGCCACCACAGATGGCGGGCCAGGTTGTGCTCTCGATGCCGGGGTACCCCTGTATGAAGTGCATGGGCATACTTTCGGAAGCCAATCTCGCTAGGGAAATGGCCCGCTATGGCGTTGCTGGGCCGCGCCCGCAGGTCGTGTGGGCAAACGGAGTGCTCGGTTCTTTAGCAGTTGGCGTTGTGGTCGATCTCGTGACGGGATGGAGTTCCAACCTTCCTCTACCTCTCTACCTCTCATTCGACGCGAACCAGGGCACGGTCGTCCCTCACGTACGTCTACGGTTCATCCGGGATCGGGTGTGCCCTCACTACTCTCCAGAGAATGTCGGCGCACCGCGATTCACACCACTCTGACCGCCGGTTGTTTCAAGGAAGGCCGCACAGATTCTAAGTGGCAGGCTTGGAGGTGAGAAGAATAGTCGGATCGGCGGAGTAGATTAGGCGTCGGCCTGGTGACACGGGCCCTCTTTAGAGACGCGGGCGCGGTTCGAGTTCGCGCTACTTGTTGCTTTTGGACTGAGTCCATACTATTCGAGGTAACGTGAATTGGAAAGGCGGCCGAAGTTTGACCTAGAGCGTCTCGTCGAAGCGGCGAGCGTCGATGCCTTCATGCTGGGAGGTAGCCGGTGCTTGGTCATCCTTCTCCAGTACTTGCCAGACCACCTAACATGCCGACGATTTGTTCAGGAACTCGTAGCATTACTTTCGCAGGGAGATTTTTGCAACACAAAGATGCTTGAAGATCGAAAAGGAGATGCTGAGGACTTTGATGAATATGGCATTGAGGCCAGCACGGAGTTGCTCGATCAGTACGGGATGGAAGAAGTTTGCTGGTACATCAAGTTCACCATCCGAAAGGGTGATTGGGGTGACGAGGTCTTTTTCATCTCAGTGCATCCGCTTGAGAAACCGATCGAGCGCGTAGACGGATGGCTCTCGCCGAAACGGAGGCTACATTCATGAAAAAGCGCATTTGCCCAGCCTGCAACAAGGGGAGCATTGTCGATCTAAAGAAACCAGGTCGACGCACACCATACCGAAATATCCCCGACCTAGAGATCCCAGCAGAGTTGGCGATCCCAACTTGCGATCATTGCGGGGAAGAGTGGGTCGACGCAGCCACAAGCGCGCGACTCGACGATGCCCTCAAGGAAGCCTACCAGTCTGTTCTACCGGCCAAAGTAGAAAATGCGCTTCGTCAACTAACGGAGGCTGGAGTTACACAGCAAGAGCTGGAACGTCTACTCGGTTTATCCGTTGGTTATCTCTCAAAACTTAAGAGCGGTAAGGAGACTAGTACGCAACTTATCGGAATGTTGATGATGCTCGCTGCGGAGCCGTCGGTTCGAGTGGACGAACTCCGAGAACTCTGGCGCACAACAACGTCTTCACCTCAGGTAGTCGAAACGAAAGTCACGGAGCAGGGGTCCTCCATGCGGATGGTTATCACTGACGTGCTCCCCTCGATTCCTGCAAAGAACGTCTCACTGAGTGGTCATGACTACCCGCGCGGGCAACGTCAGACGACTGAGAACGTAGTGGAGGCAAGCGGTCGCTTCGGGCGCCGAAGCGCGAGCTGATGAAGACTCCCAAGATGGATCAAGAGCTCCGGCGTCTCATGGACACTATCGACTTACGAGACATTCATCCGGTCGGCATTCTCGCTCGCCTCACTGGTGACCCGCCAATTCGCGGTGGACCAATCATTCTGGAGGTGAAGTCGACAATCCGTCACCGGTGGAGCAGTCCGCCGAATAGATTCGATGTCCTCGGACGCTTTGCGCTCAATGCCCGGTCCGGACGGAGCGAGAGTAAGACGCGTGCCAAGAATTTCGTTCTGCTGCGATATGAAATAGTCGCTAGTTACCAGGTTCGTTCAGAACCAGCTCCTGCCACACGAAGCGCTCCGTCTTTCTTGGACGAGGCGGTCCTTGACATCTTTAGCAACACGAACGGGATGATTCATTTGTGGCCGTATTTTCGAACATATGTGTCGTCCGTTCTAGGTGTGCTAGGGCTGCCGCCATTTCCACTACCGGTCTGGCGTCTGAAGGAAGCCCAAGGGACCCTCGATAGAAAGTAATCACGGGCCGACCCAAAGCCGAGGCTTTAAATTAATCGGCGGAACGTCCATTAGGCCGAGACTCGCCAGCACATCAACCTGCTTCTGGAGCCGGGCGCGAAGGGACCCAGGGACCGTCCGGCTAACGGCCCCGGCCACGGGCGCGGTGTGGAAGCAGACCAGTAGGCCGTAGCGCGGAAAATGCGTGCAGCTGGTTTCGATGTCGACATGAACAAGATTCTGTGAGCCGATACTCGGTGCGCTCGGCCGTCTCACTCATGCTCGGCAGCCCCGGTACACATCCCCGCAGCGCAATACAGCTTGGGGGCTCTGAACTTCAGTGTTCAACCCCTACTTCATGGGACCAGTCCGTCTATTTTTCGGCTTTCAGGAAATCGTACGTGAATGCGTCGACTTGAAAACAAAAACGTACCTGTTCGTTTCGGATGCCAATGTCGTATTCAGCGAAGAGATCGAGCAATTCATTGTATTCGATAAAATGAATGGGATCTTTTCCAGCTTCTTTCGCTTCTTTCTTTCTGTCGTCGTTGAGTTGGCTGGTTGTGATGAGGATGCCCTGCTGGCAGTGATAGGATGAAATGTTGTCCCGCAGTGTGCTGACGTCTTTTGGGCCGATTTGCTGATTCAGTTTTCTTGCACTTGCATTGTACGGCGATCTTCGTCCTCACAATCCCGTTGCGTTGTTCGCAGAGGATGTTCAAAGAGATCATTTTGTGGACGGTGATCAGCTGGATTCCATTCCTCGCAACCATCGTTGCCCATCGCTGTTGGAGTGGGTCGTCGGATCCCCGCGAGGTCGGAGGATCCGCGGTGATACTCCTGTGAATCGAACGTAAGGGAAGAATGAGTGATTGTAGTTGCTGGAAATCTGACAACCGATGCAAAGCCTGGTTGGGGATCATAGGCGATCAACTCCTCGGCCTCGTTCGTGGCGATGCCGGCGAGAGCGCTAGCACCGAGGCAGAAGGGGCTTGGTGTGACAAATGTGCTACAGTTTCACTTTTGGAAACGGAGCTTCTGCAGCGAATCCGCGGTGATGGCCACACGGGCCTCAGGTCTGAAAATCCTCGTGTCGGTGGTTCGATTCCGCCCTGGGCACTGGAAGTTGCTGAGATTCCTCGGAACAGGTTTGTCTCATCTGTCTCTCCTGTCTCAACAATTGACCCTGTTTTGTTACCCATTTGTAACCCGTTCAGGCATGGCGGGCGGAGTGTCCACCGCTTCGATTTTCGAGGGATCGTTTAAGTGGCCATAGACGAGTTCCACCATGCGCGTGCTGGTGTGGCCTAACAGCTTCGCGACGACCATTGAGTCTACTCCCCTCTGCTTCAACCACGAGGCAAAGGTGCGGCGGAGGTCGTTGGGCGTCACTCGACGAATTCGGGCAGCTTTGCACGCGAGCGCCAGATCACGCCGCACGTTGCACCACGGCGCTATTACCGTAGGTTGCCAGTGCGTGCTGAGGACCTCTGCCAAAGGTTCCGCAATGGGCACCTTGCGCCAGGCTTTGGCCGTTCTTCCTGCCCGGAATTTGAATCCAGCGGGATTCAAGCGCGATGTGCTGCTCCCATCGGAGCGCCTCGAGCTCTGAAAAACGGCAGCCCGTGTAAACGGCGATCGTCACCCACAATTGTCGCGAAGGAGGTAGCGCGGACAGCAGCGACTTGAACTCCGCTTCCGTGAGATGGCGGTCGCGAGCTCTGGAGTGAGCCCGGAATTCGGGGAAGCAAAGGCGTGGATCCGCGCTCATCAGCTTCCTCGCGTACGCCAGGGCGAGGGCTTTCCGAAGCACGCTCAATTCCGCCCATTGCGCGTGTTCTCTTCATTCACAACTTCGGCACCGCGAATACCTTCCTCGGCAGTAATGCGGGCAACCTGACAATGACGGCGTAGGCAATACTGCCTGCGGAGCCCAAGCGCTTTTCAGCAATACAAGCGGCGCCTTCAACACCGCCAGCGGTTTCAATGCGCTTCAGAACAACGACACCGGTTTCCGGAATACGGCCAGGTTCAGTGCGCTCTTGAGCAACACCGCTGGTGCCTTCAATACTGCCAGTGGGGCTCAAGCGCTCCAGCTCAACACCACCGGCAACAGCAACACCGCAACCTTGCATGATGATGCCGGGACGCATGTCTGCGGCCTCCTTCCAATTACCGTCACGGCTCCGTCGCCAATCATCGTCCAAAAGATGATGCAAACCCTCGACATCCCCTATGTCAACTCGCCCTTTATCATTGACGCGCGCTAGGCCCCTCGCGGGACTTATCCGATTGAATTCACGGTGGGCGACGTTCAGGCGACCTTGTCTCTGATTGTTGAGTGATCTCTCTGCCGTTTGAGAACAGGGCCTACTTTAATCGTGACGTACAGATTTGGCCGCTTTCCTGCTCCTGGTCGTCTTTCCGCCGCGCGGCAGTTGATTTCGGTTGATTCTTTTTCAGCTCTCCGCTGGCTTCTTCGCCCTGGCCGTGCCCTCGCGCCTGATGCGGGAGGTTCAGAGCGAGCACGAGGAACATTGAGGGTCAGCAGGACTTCAGGCTTGTTTCAACGCAACGGAGAAGTGACTGATGTCGGCTATTCACTGGCTGGGCAGCCAGCTCATATTAGTCGCCACATCGGTTCGGAAGAGCTGTACGTTCCCGCAGGTATCACAGCCGAGTCCACGCCACGGGTTGGGATCCTGTATTGGTGGGCCGAGGCCGTACCAGAGCTGAGCGTCGGCGATGCGCGCGTACTTCCCTTGGCCACAGAACCTGCACCGCATGCCCCCGCCCAGTGGCTCAAACCCATCTCTGAATAGGTTCGTCACTTCGTCCACCTTCATGATCAGCTCGTCCATGTTTTGGAAACGCTGCTCCGGCTCCCGAACCATCGTCTTCGAGAAGATCCATTCGTTCAAGAAGCGCATTCGGAGGTCGTTGCGGAGGGCCACCAAGTTGTACTTGGTCAGATTCCAGTCCTCGCGATCGAAGACAAGGTCCTCGGCATCGGGGGCTAGCATGAACCACAGCAGCGTCCCCAGGCTGTAGATGTCGGCGGTCTCTTTGACCACGTCCAGTCGCCCATTCACGAGCTCGGGCGCGATGAAATAGCGGGCACCGACGCGCTCCTTGGTGAGCGTGAACCGCTCTTCTTCGTCCAGCATATCGAAGCAGATTCCAAAGTCGGCGACTACCGGGTTCCAATCCTTGTCGAAGAGGATGTTCTCTGGCTTCAAGTCGCGATGGATGATCCCCTTTGCATGGGCTGCCGCGACTGCGCGGCAGATCTGACCGAAGCAGACCAGCAGTCGCACGGGATCGCGCCTGAAGGAGTTGGCGAAGGCGTTGAGGTCACCTTTCTCCATGTAAGGCATCACGTAGAACGGCGGGTCGGCTTTAGGCGGGAGCCCCCGATCGATGATCGAGATGATCCCCGGATCGTTGAGCTTCTCGACTGCTCTGATCTCCCGGGCAAAGCGTTCCAGAGCCCTCTCCCTTTTCGACTTGAGCTGCTTCAGCACGAATGGCCCCTTAAGCTCGCCACTCCTGTCCCTCACAAGGAATGCCTGCCCCTGACCACCCCTGCCAATAGGCTGGCCAGCCTCCCAGCGTGCGTTCAGGACCTCGTCTCTTTCATCAGGCTGTGCCTCGATGATCGCGGTCAACGCCTCCTGGACGCGGTGCTCCTCGATGAGGAACTTGTCGCCATCCTGTTGACGGGAAAGACCCTCGTTGACCAATCGACCGAGACACTGCCTCGCGACCTCCAGTGTCATCCCGGCAGCGCTGGCGACATTGCCGAGCTCGATCCAGTTCCCGATGCCGAGCTGCTTATTCTGGGACTGAGCGGCTCGCAGGAAATCGGCGAACGTCTTGTCTGCGATGGTGCGTGGCGAGTGCTCCGACGGGTCTTTCACAACGGCCCCTTGCAGTGCGCGCCGACCTGCGTCCGTGAGCCGTACCGATTCCGGGTCATTCGGATGAAGCTCCAGCCACCCGTGAACGACGAGATCCTTGGCGAGGTTGAGAACGGACAAGACGCCGTCCTTGGACTTCATAGCCTTGACGATGTTGTCGTGGCGAAGCAACGTCCAACCGTCGTTATGTCCGTCGCCGCGTGCCCGAGTTGCTTCGGACTTCGCGACGAGCTTCAGCAGCCGACGATGGTCATCGACAAGCAGCGGCAGGGCCACGGCCAAGGACCTCAGTCAAAGCGTCAGAACACTAAGAAACCGCGGCCACGAACGCAAAGGCTTCCTGCTGGGCAAACTCCGAAAGCTCTACGGGCTGACTTTCGCTGATCACTGAGAACGACAGCCGAGCCCCTTTTGTCGTAAGAAGGGCTTTCGCCACGAGGTCCGCCATGTCCAGTCGCCTCTTCATTGGAAACCTCCCGTTCGATGCGACCGAGAAGGAAGTACGGTCGCTCTTCGAGTCAACTGGGCGCAGGGTCGACTCGCTCAAGATCGTCGCCAACAAGGAAACGGGCCGCTCTCGCGGCTTCGCCTTCGCCGATCTCGATGACGAAGAAGCCGCGAAGGCGGCGATCGGCGCGCTGAACGGCAAGGACTTCAAGGGACGCCCATTGGTCGTGAACGAGGCGCAGGAGCGCGGAGTTCCGGGACGCCCCGGCGCCGAAGGCGGGCGCTTCAGCGGCGGCGCTTCGGGCTTCGATCGGGGGGAGACGCCGCTCCGGGGCGGCTTCGGCAGCCGCGGGCCCCAACAGTCGCTGCGACGCGGCAGTCAGCGCGGCGGCGGCCGCGGCGGGGGGCGCGGGAGCTGAATTTCTACTTCAGTCTAGTTTACAGCTTGTCCGGTAATTGAGGCGGTGCGCCGCTGAGATTAGCCGTGGTGGACCGAAATCCCGCAGGCAAAATGATCGTTTGCGAGAGGGGATCGACAGGCTCGTGCACTTCGGAGAGCGTGACCAAGACGGAGGACACGCATGACGGAGAAACGCGGGCGAGGCTAGAGAGAGCTGATACTCCGCTCCAAGAGACCGACCATTCCGATCGAGTCGTCGCACCAGCTGGTGGTCCTCACAGACGAGCTGAATTGGGACAAATTGTTGGATTTGGCCGAGGAAATTCGGTCGGCGAAGTTGAAGAACACCGCCGGACGCCCGCCGCATCTTCGTGCGCTGATTGGCGCGCTGCTGCTCAAAGCCACCAGAGACCTCACGTTCCGCGAGGCAGAAGACTTGATTCGGTACTACGCGCCAGCACGGTACCTGTGTGGTTTGACCGAAACGGAATGGAGTCCGGATCACAACACGCTGCACGACTTAGAGGTATTGCTCGGGGAAGAGGGCGTGCGGCTGATCAACGAGTAGGTGGTGAAGCTGGCGTTGAAGGAGAGACTGACTTTCCCTTCCTTGGCGGTAGGAGACACGACGGCGCAAGAGGCGGCCATTCCCTACCCAAACGAGATGAAGTTGATGGCCGGCGCCGCGCTACCTCCAATGGCTGCGAGTTTCGGCGACGGCTGGGGCGCATCGGCATCGCCGAGGTGCTCACCGCACCGCGCTCTCCCTGGCAGAACCCCTTCGCCGAGCGAGTAATTGGAACCATCCGCCGCGATCTTCTCGACCACGTCATCGTCCTGAACGAGGCGCACCTTCGACGTCGTCTGCGCAGCTACCTCCGCTACTACCACGGGTCGCGCACCCACCTCGCTCTCGAGAAGGATGCGCCCGTGCCTCGCGCCGTTGAGCGACCCGAGCAGGGCCGCGTCGTTGCGCTGCCCCAGGTCGGCGGATTCCATCATCGCTACGTCCGTCGCGCGGCGTAGCCGCAGTCGACGAACTCTCCGTCGCCCGCGAAGAGATCGCAGCGGGCTCGCGCGACGATCTGGTTGCCGGCCGCGCCGTCGACCTGTGCCCATGTCCAACTCGGTGGCCCGCGCCACATAATGGTCTATCCGATCGCAGCCATGATCGGCACCGCCGATCAGCATTCATGGGTTCAGCCGCCGGGATCGAGTTTTGGCCAACGACAAGTCACTCGGTTGTCTGCGCGGGATGTGTCACTTTGATCGGCAAATCGTTGGTGTGCGATCCGCGGCGCGGCCGACGGAGTTCACGTCAGAGCGGGCCGAAGCACTCGCCCGAAGGGCGACACTTGAGGACGCCCCGGCTTGAGGGCTCCGTCCAGGAGCCGCCCGGACAGCAAAGCTCGCCCGTGGCGCACGCCGGTCCGCCTCCGCACCGGCAGATGCAGGTCTCAGGCTCGAGCGTGCCGGAGCAACAGGCCCCTTCCTGACAGGTCGAGAAGGGCGGCCCGCATTGCGCATCGCTCGCGCATTTCGAGGGCTTGCCGAAACATTTGCCGGGCGGCTTGAACCGCGGCTGGGCTTGAGGCCCGGCATCGGGAGGGGGTTTTCCCACCGGGGCGCGGGGACACCCTGAGAGCGCTAGTGCCAACGCCGCCAGTCCCGCGACAGTGACTCGAAGGCCAGCGCAGTTCATTTCAACTTCCCGCGCAGGGTTCCGGCCCACACGTGCATGTGCTCGGTCTGGACCGATTGACTCGTGCAGCCCTCGCGTGAGTCGCCCCATACAGCTGTGATGGCCGTGAGCCCCGGGTTGGCGAACTGGAACACGCCGCTCAGGTACTCACCGTAAAAGTGGTTGCAGAGTAAAACGCACGGGTAGAAATACGGGCCGATGTCCGGCTCTTCGTAGATGCCGTCGCCCTCGGTGGCGGCAATCAGGTTGAACGCGCCGGAGTAGGTCTTCCCGCCGTCCGTGCTGATGGCCCCTTCGATGATGGTGCGGGCGCGCATCTCGTCGGTGACGCTTAGCCGTCCTTTGTAGGGTTGCGAATACCAGATGAGGCCCACGCGCTTATCGACGGTTCCGTCGGGCACCTTGCCCGTGAACGCGGCCGGCTTGGAGGCCCATAGCCCGACTCGGCTAGCGACGGTGCGCATATCAGTGGGCGTGGAGATCGACTCAATCTCCTGACCGGAAATGTTGAGCCCGCAGGTGCCGAGGTCGCCGCGGTTGTGAGCGGCGTCGCAGTGGTCGGCACCGGGAATCCGCCATTGGATGAGTCGCTCTCGATGCGCTTCATCGGGCTCAGTCCCGGCCTGGACTTGCTCTGTGACGGCGATGACGTATTCGCCCTCCTCGTCTTGGCCGACGGCGATGGCGGGGCGGATATCGCCGCGATCCGTCACAGTGCCGAACCGCGGTGGAGTAACGACATTCTGGCCATTGAGGTGACCGGGAGCGACCGACGGCAGTGACGGGGGATCGACCGCGGAGAGGATGCGCTCCCAGGGGACCCCGAAGGCGAGCCCGAAGTTGGAATTGCGGTGCACTTCGATCCGCGTTTGCGCTCCGCCGGTGCAGGAGTAGTAAAACTCGCCCGCGAGATAGAACGTGTGGTGCCCAGCGGCGACATGCGGATGTGCGGAGGGCGAGACCGAGGTGCACGAGGGGTCTGGAGGATCGGCGTTAGCGCTGGGATGGAAGGTAAAAGTCCCGGTGACCTGCATCGTCGGCACGTCGAGGTTCCAGAGGAGCCGGTAGTCCCAGTGGCCGCCCGGCGCCCACGCTAACAGCGCCAGAGTGCCTTCACCGTTGATGGCGATCTTGGGGCCGTCGGGGAGGGCCTGCTGGGGACCGAGCGCGATGACCCCATCCTCGAACGAGGCGCCGTGGTTGCGCGAGCGGCTGACGAGGAGGAACCAGGAAGAGCCGAGGCGGTCGAGCCCCTGCTGGGCGATGCTGGCGTAGAGGATGATCCCGTTGACGCCGGCGGTTCTGCTGCTCCACGACGCGAGCCAAGGATCGCCGTGACGCGCGTTGACGCCCCTTGCGCTCAGCGACGGCGATACCGGTAGCTGGGGTTGCCTCGCCCACGGACCGCCATAGGTGTCCGAGTTAGCCCAGCCGTCCAACGAAGCAGGCTGCGAAAATCTCCAGCAATCGGCACCCGCATCCACGATGGCGTCGGTCATGTCGTTGTAACCCACCACGAAACGCGAGGCTGGCTGCTCTGGGGGCCGGTCAGGGGGAAGGTCGACGCGGACCATCGAAGTTTCGCTCTGCGGAAAGTGCCGATGCGAGGCCGCGACCAAGGGAGACGAGACTCGGTAATCAGTGGCCGCGCACGTGCATGCGCCGCTAGCAATGGCGGTTACACAGGCGCCTGCGGCAAAGGCCACGCGAAGGGCTTGCACGGGTCGGCGATGAAAGTCGCCGACCGCAACAACGTCAAGACGAAAGTTGGCGGTTGGAGATTCGTGATGACCGAGATCGGCGGGTAGCATCGGCCCTTCAACGCTTTCGCAGTTTGATCGCCGCCTCGAGTCGCTCCTGTCCCAGACGGATCGCTTCGTGTAGCTGGGCTTCCAGAAGATGCCTTGGGGGTAGCTCCGTCAGGTATTCAGCCACGCGGATCGACGCCTGATCGAGGCGAAGCAGCTCAATCTGCTCGCGATTCTTCTCGCCACAGAGCACGAGTCCAATCGGCGGATCCTCTCCTGCTCTCCGTTCGTGGTGATCGAGCCAACGTAAGTACAACTCCATCTGGCCCTTGTACGCGGGCGTAAAGCGTCCGAGCTTGAGCTCCACTGCAACTAGGACTCGCAATCGGCGATGAAAGAAGAGGAGGTCGAGGAAAAAATCCTCACCTCCAATCGTCATGCGTTTTTGTCGTGCCACAAAGCTGAAGTCCGTACCCAATTCCAAGAGGAAACGCTCAAGGTCCTTCAAGATGGCTGCTTCGAGGTCGCGCTCAGAATAGGAATCAGCGAGACCGAGAAAATCGAGGACGTAGGGATCGCGAAAGACGAGGTCGGGCGACATACGATCGGTGCTCCGAAGGCTATTCAGCTCCTCGCGAGCTAAGTTTGCAGGCTTGCGCGAGAGCGCGGTTCGCTCGAAGAGCATGCTGCGGATGCGGTCGCGGAGAGTGCGGATACTCCAACCGTCAGTGCGACACATTTCGGCGTAAAAGTTGCGCTTGAGGTCGTCCTCGATGGCAATGAGCTCTACGAAGTGGCTCCAAGCCAAATGTCGCGACAGCGTCGCGACAATCTCTCGCCTCGGAAACCTCTCCGCGAACTGGAGCATCCGGAAAAGAGCATCGCGGGTAAAACCTCTTCCATATTCTCTTGTGAGACGGTGCGCGAGAAGGTCAACCACGCGCTGGCCATAACCCGCTCGTTCTCGACCAAGTACGTCCTCCCGAATACGCCGCCCAACCTGCCAATAGAGCACCACGATGTGTCCGTTGATCGCGCGGGCTGTATGCTCGCGAGCCGCGTCGATCAAAGCGCGCACATCGCCGAGGAGATCGGCCGACAGCGAGTTTGGCAGCCCTGCTGTTTGACCATTGGCCTTCAACTTCAGCGTCGACGGGGTCACTCGTGCTCGCCCAGGATCGCGATGACCGCTCGCAGTACAGGGAGAACGATGCGGCGGTGCTCGGCGTCGGCCACGGCGAGTGCTCTCTCAAGCTCGTCCATTATGCCCTTCCACGCCAGGGGTCTTTGGCCGTCTTCATCCCTCCGGTCCGATTGACGATGGTGCGATGGATCCCAAAGCAGCTCTTCACCGGCGTCGTCCTGCCCAAGTAGCGCCGGAGTGGGTCGTGCCGCTTGGACCCCTAATGGACCCCGCCTATTGGAAATTTGGGGCTCAATTGGGAATGGTTGCGCTGCAAGCGCTGCACAATCTCGCGAGATTGCAACCGGTTGGACGAGTTGATGGGGTGCCGGGAAGGGCGTCAGCAGTCTTGGGGTGCAAGTGGTCGCTGGTTCAAATCCAGTCGCCCCGACCATTAAAGCACCTGAGTCGGTTGAGATTTTTTCAGCGGGTTCGGGCGCTTTTTTTATCGGAGTCTTTTTGCACCCGATTTGCACCCGTTGAAATCGTTTTTGCCGCGATCCCCGATCCCCGCCCGGGGCGCCCTCCAACGTTGCACTTGACACCGTCGTCGGTGCTATGTGAGAGACCGGCTTGGGGGTGACCTGGATGGGAAGCCCACTCCGACCCATTTCGGGCAGGCGGCACGCTGCGGCCGCGCTCGTCGGGTGCGACAACCCCCTTTATGTTCCCTTCGCGCTCGGTCAGTGCCAGAAGAGCAGGTGAAGCATGAGTCCATCTCGAGTACCCGGATATCTGAAAGTCGGTTTTCTCGCGCTATTTCTCACGTTCCTATCGCTGGTGGCCCTGGGCTGTGGGAAAGAGCCCATTCCCTGGACCGGACCGGTGCCCAAAGCCAATTGTAGTTCCGGGGATCGGACCGAGAGCGGACTGCAAGGTCAGACCACACCTGCCGAGCGTTTCGGCGGCGATTCCGCAGGTGGCTACAACTGCAACCTGGAGCTCGTGGGCCAGTACCAAGGTGAAGGAGCGAAATCGCAAGGGGGACCGGCGTACCTCGATGACTGCGCCTACTACGATACGAACAATTCACCTCAGCAGCAGCACCGCGGTGTCGTGGTGATAGATGCCTCGGACCCTGCGCATCCACGGGCGAGCACGTACCTGGACGACCCCGTGATGCTGGACCCGCACGAGACGCTGAAGGCGAACGCGCGGCGCAAGCTCCTCGCGGGCGCCCAAAACATGGGGCCCGGGTTTGTCGTTTATGACCTGTCCGCCGACTGCGCCCACCCGGTCCGGAAGGGCAACATCCAGCTGTCCGGCAGCTCGGGCCACATGGGCAACTTCGCCCCGGACGGCTTGACGTACTACCTCGGCCAGACCTTTCGAGGCGTCGGCGGCTTCATGTACGTCGTGGACCTCACCGACCCGTCCAATCCGCAACAGCTCCCCACCTGGCAGTTCTTGGGCGATGGCAGGCCCCACGGCGTGTGGCTCAACAAGGACGGGACGCGGCTGTACGCGGGCCAACCCGGCCTATTCGGCGACACCGGCTCCTCGATCGGTCCAGACGGGTTAGTGATCGACGACGTCAGCGACTATCAGTTCCGTCGCCCCAATCCGCAGGTCCGGATGGTCAGCAAGCTCTTCTGGGAGGACCAAGGGCAAGTGGAGGAAATGTTCCCCTTCAGCATGAAGGGGCGCCAGTACGTCGTCAGCACGGACGAGTCCGGCGGCGCGGGCGGTGCTGGGGGTCTCGCGGCCGCATGTGCGCGGGGGGCGTCCCCGTATGGTTATCCGAATATCATCGACATCACCGACGAGAGAAACCCTAAAATTATCGCCCAACTGATGCTCGAAGTGAGCGCCCCGGCCAATTGTGAGCGGCTCGTCAATGATCCGCCAGATGCCGGCGGCGGAACTCCCGGCTACAACGTTGAAAGATGCGTTGTAGACGCTGACAACAATCCGACGATGCTCGCTTGCGCGTTTCAACATGCAGGCTTGCGAGTGTTCGACATTCGCGATCTCTACCACCCTAAAGAGATCGCGTACTACAAGCCACCGGCGCCGCGGAGGGCTTTGCTTCCCGGATCAAGTGGCTGGGCGCCGACTCGTGATGTCACCGTCGATCGGATAGCTGGTTACCCGCGCTTTCACAAAACCGCTCCTGATCAGTTGGAGCTTTGGGTCGTCAGTGAAGGCAACGGTTTTCAGATCGTGCGGTTCACGAAGCCCATCCAGTAACTGCTCGGGAAGGACAGGGCAAGGGCGCCCTTTCCAGCAGGAGTCGTTCGGAAGCCATCAGCGACGCCAAATCCTCCAATCCCGCTCCGCGTACGCTCTGGCACCGCCAGGAGCTTGACGGCTACGCTGCCCTAGTAGAGCAGCGTCTGCATCTGGAACGTGATGTTGTGGGTGCCTTTCTGCTGCGAGCTGGGCGCATCAAAGTTGTTAACCCGCTCGTACTGGAGGGCGAAGTTCATGAAGTTGGAAGGAAAAGCCACGTAGTATTTCAAGCCGGCCGCGGCCCACCACTGGCTGGGGAGGGGGGCGACCTGTCTGAAGGCGACGTCATAATCCTCGCTGATCTTCCGCGCCTCGAACTTGCCGAAGAAGGAGAGCCTCAGACCGTGGTTGTAGTACCCCGCCTCCGCAAGAAAGTCGGTCTGCTTGAGAACCAAGGGGTAGGTCCCGAAGTTGGTCGCAGTCGCAGCGTCGTAAGTGCCTCGGACGCCGCCGTCGTAATAGCCAAACTGCAGTAAGCCGACGATCTCGTCGCCGCCCCTGGGATTGGGGCCGTTCAACGGATAGTTGATGAAAGCGGCGCCGCTGACGCCGACGTAAGCGTTCTTGTCTGCCCCCACGCCGGTGCCGGCCGTGAACGGGGGCGCCGCCGGGGCGTTCGTACGAAACACCTGGTAATCGAAGTTGCCCATCAGGCCGACGACCTTCCGGGTGCCGTAGTAGTGACCGCCGTTGACGTAGCCCGTTTCCGGGTCCCAGAGATTGGCCGACACCATGGCGACGAAGCGGGGCGCGTTGTGGCTGCCGGTCTGCAATGGCCCAGCGGCTTGTCGGCTTCCTTGGAAGACACCCAGCCGGTATTCGATGTGATTGTTCACGAAGAAACCGTTGGCCTGGATTCCGAGGTCGCGCAGGACGTTGCTGTTGCCCTGCAGGATGGGCGTGGTGCTGGTGTTGCCGACGTCGATGCTCACATACGTAGTCGTCGGCTGCAGGCCGTTGCGGGTCAGGGGCATCAGGATGCTGCCGCCGCTCAGCCAAAATTCGTTGGCGAACTTGACCTGGCCATAAGCGTCGAGGATCTGGGGCACCGCACTGCCCGCGGTTGCGCCCACCGCACTGCCCTTGGTGCCGTCGTTATTGCCCTTGCCGACGTTCGCGGACTCGAAGAGGACGTTGAAGAAAACGTCCTTGACCACCGATCCCGTCGCGAAGAAACGGCAGCGGCGGCAGTAGAAGTCCAAGGCGTATTGGCCGTCGGATCCATCCGGCTGAAGGATCCGGTCCTGCGCGGCCTTGAACCAAGCCTGGACCTGGGCCCCGAAGCGGAACCAGGTGTTCTCGGCGAGCTTGATCTCACGCGCTGGACCGATCTGCGCGACAGCAGGTAGGGGTGTGGTGCCAGTGGTGCCGGTGGGAGTTTCCTGTGGCCTCTCGGCTGGCCCCGGGGTTCTCTGTGCCCACGCAGTTGCTGCGACCGCGCAGATCAGCGCGGTAAGCGAGGCCTGGTGGACGAGACGCATCTTTCCCTGCAACGCACTTCGCGGCGAAACCGCAATCGCTTTCATGAAACCCTCCGCAGGTATCAACGAGCGCGGGGATATCGCGCATTTCACGAACAATGTGAAGCGGAAGTTGAAATTCTCCCTGTTGCGTGCAATCCGGGCTCCCGCCCGGGGAAGTTCTGCGCGCGCCGTTTCGCAGTGCAACATGAATCATCCCGGCTCTTGCAGAGTACTGCTTCCGTCCCGCCCTGGTTCGTGCAATAGGTTGACCCCTTCCTCCCGCCGAAGGCTCAGACATGCAGATCCGTTTAATTGGCGCAACGCTCGTATCCTGTTTGCTCGGCGTCACCTCGGCCCGCGCCACACCGGCGGTGCCGGGTGTGACCGACACCGAGATCACCATCGGTCTCACCGGTCCGCTCTCCGGGCCTGCGGCCGCCTGGGGCAGCATCCCCCTCGCATCCGAGGCGTACGCGAAGCACGTCAACGACCAGGGCGGCGTTCATGGGCGCAAGCTCAAGCTCATCCTCAAGGATGACGGCTACAACCCCGGCCGGGCGGTGGCGAACTTCAACGAGATGAAGGACCAGGTGTTCGCCGTGATCGGAATGATCGGGACTGCGGTGCTGAACGCCAACAAGGACCTGGTGGCTGAGTCGGGCGTCCCGCTGATCTTCCCCCTCGGCAACGTGCAGGTCTTCGCCAAACAGCCGAAGGAGAAGGTCAAGACCGTCTTTCAGGCCTACCCCGACTACAGCGACGAGGGCGAGTTCATCGTCACTCAAGCGGCGAAGCTCGAGAAGGTCAAGAAGGTGGCCGTGTTCGGGCAGAACGACGACTACGGGAAGCTCGGGCTGGACGGCGTGAAGAAGGGACTGACCAAGCTCCCGGACGTGAAGCTGGTCGGGGAGGTCTTCTACGAGGTGACCGACCGCGAGCTCGGCACCCACGCGCTCAAAATCAAGGAGTCGGGGGCCGACGCGGTCATCATCTACTCCACCGCTACCCACGCTGCGGGGCTGATCAAGGAGATGGCCAAGGTCGGCTACCGACCCAAGATCTTCTCGTCCTTCACTCTTTACGACCGGGACACCATGTTCCGGCTGTTGGGCGATCTCTGGGAGGGGGCCTACTTCAACTCGACGCAGGCGCTCCGAGGCGAGCCCGCCGCCGACCGCTACATCGAGATCGTCACCAAGATCGACCCGAAGCTGAAGGGGCGCGAGGGCTACTGCGTCCAGGGCGCGGCCGACGTGGCCATCCTGGTCGAAGGACTGAAGCGCGCCGGCAAAAACCTCACCCGCGAGAGCTTCGTGAAGGCCATGGAGACCATCAAGGACTACAACGACAATGGGCTTACCGCCTCCGTCACCTTCGGTCCGGATCGCCATCACGGCTACAACGCGGTACGCATGATGCGGGCCGGGAAGGCCGCCGATTCCAGCGTGAAGCAGATCACCGGCTACCAGATCTTCCCGCCGAAGTACTAGCGGGGACGAGATGGCTGAGGAGGCGCTGCTTCGGGTCAGCGATCTCACGCTCCGGTTCGGCGGGATCACGGCGCTTGCGGGCTTGCGCCTGGAGATCCGGGAGGGCGAGACGCTAGCGGTGATTGGTCCCAACGGGTCCGGGAAGACGTCCTTGTTCAACTGCATCACCGGGCTCTACCGGCCGACCTCGGGTGCCATCGCGTTCCGGGGAGAGAGCCTACTCGGCCTTTCCCCGGACCGCGTCACTGCGCGCGGAGTGGCGCGCACCTTCCAGAACCTGCGGCTGTTTTTCAACATGACGGTGCTCGACAATCTCCTGCTCGGGCGCCACCTCCACTTTAAGAAAAGCCTTTGGGCGGCTGCTCTGCGATTGCGGCGGGAGGAGATCCGTCACCGCCAGCGATGCGAAGAGATCATCGAATTGCTCGACCTGGAGGCGTGGCGGAACGCGCGGGTAGGAGGCTGCGCCTTCGGCGTGCAGAAGCGGGTGGAGCTCGGCCGGGCGCTGGCGACCGAGCCCAAGCTGCTTCTCCTGGACGAACCGGTGTCGGGGCTCAACGCCGAGGAGAAGGACGAGGTCAGCTACTGGATCCACGAGATGCGCGGCCGCTTCGGGGTCACGGTGCTTCTAGTGGAGCACGATCTCCGGGTCGCGTCGCGCCTGGCGGGGCGGATGGTGGTGCTCGATCGCGGCGAGAAGCTCACCGAGGGGACGCCTCAGGAGGTGCAGAAGCATCCCGGCGTGATCCGCGCCTACTTGGGGCCACAATGAGCGAGGACTCCGGGCCGCTGCTGGCCGTCTCCTCCATCGAGACGCTGTATATGGACCGGATCTACGCGCTCGCCGGCGTGTCGCTCGAGATCGGCGAGCGCGAGATCTTCGCCGTGCTCGGACCAAACGGCGCCGGGAAGACCACGCTCCTCAAAACCATCGCCGGCCTGCTGCGGGATCAGCCGAAGAAGGGCACCATCCGCATGGGCGGGCGTCACCTTGAGCGGCGCCGTCCAGAGGTTGTCGCGTCGGCCGGCATCGTGTTCGTGCCCGAGGATCGCGGCCTCTTCCGCGAGCTCACGGTGGCGGAGAACCTCGAGCTCGGTCTGTGGGGCCGGCGGGATCAGCAGGTCCGCCAGGATCTGGAGCGCGTGCACGCGATGTTCCCGGTGCTCCGGGAGCGGATCGATCAGCAGGCGGAGACCCTTTCCGGTGGCCAGCAGCAAATGCTCGCCATCGGGCGAGCCCTGCTCCGCCGGCCGCGGCTGCTCATGCTGGATGAGCCCTCGCTCGGCCTCACCCCGGAGATTTCAAAGCTCGTCTTCGGCGCGCTGGTCGAGATCAGCAGGGCCGGCACCACCATCCTCCTGGTCGAGCAGAACGCGCGGCTCGCGCTTCAGATCGCGCACCGCGCGGCCATTCTGGAGGCGGGCCGCATCGTTCTCCAGGGCACTCCCCAGGAGCTGGCGGAGAATGAGGACGTGCGCGACGTTTACCTGGGGGTCGCGGCGGCCGCTGGCGCCGTGAAGGAGTTCCGCCTCTACCGCAAGCGGAGGCGATGGTGAGTCCGATGCGAGCCCTTCCGGACAGACTCTTCGACCAGGCGCGTCGGCGCGGCGAAGCGCTGGCGCTTCGCTACAAGCGGCTCGGCATCTGGCGCCGCGTAACTTGGGGCGAGTACGCGTCTCGGGTGCGGTGCGTGGCGGCCGCGCTGGTCGCCGGGGGCCTGCGCCCGCGGGAGAGCGTAGCGATCCTGGGAGAGAACTGCCCGGAGTGGCTTTACTGCAGCCTCGGGATCATGTCCGCCGGCGGCGCCTCCTGCGGCGTCTACCCCACCTCCGCGCCCGAGCAGGTCCAGTACATCCTGGAACACTCCGAAGCGCGGGTGTTGTTCGTGGAGAACGAGGAGCAACTGGAGAAGGTGCTGCCCATCCTCTCCTCTACACGGGTGGAGCGGGTGGTCGTTTGGGACGAGAAGGGGCTCTGGGGATTCGAGGGCGCGCGCGTCTCATTCTTCGCGGCGTTCCTGGCGGAGGGAGAGAAGGCGCTCGCCGCCCGGCCGGACCTGGTCGAGCAGCGGTTGGCGGCCATCGATCCGGACGACACCGCGATGATCATCTACACCTCAGGCACCACCGGGCCGCCCAAGGGCGCGATGCTCTCCCACGCCAACACGCTCTTCATGGGCGAAGCCATCCAGAAGACCAATGGTCTCCGGATCGAGGACGAGCTGGTTTCCTACCTGCCACTGGCGCACGTCTACGAGAACCTCGGCACGGTGATGGAGCACCTCCTGATCGGCTACTTGGTGAGCTTCGTGGAGAACCTGGACACGCTCTTCCAGAACCTGCGCGAGATTTCGCCCACCTACTTCCCGAGCGTGCCGCGCATCTGGGAGAAGTTGGCCTCCACCATCGAGCTGCGGATGGCGGACTCGACCCGGCTCAAGCGCCTGCTCTATCGGATTGCCCTGCACGTCGGGCGGCGCTACGTTCTGGCCGCGCGCCAGGGAACTCCATCGCTCGCCTTGAGGGCGGCGCGCTTCGCAACCTATTGGTTGGTCTTCGAGCCGTTGAAGCGCCGGATTGGCTTCGATCGCACCCGGCTGGCCATCAGCGGCGCCGCGCCGGCCTCGCCCGATCTGTTCGACTTCTTCCAGGCGCTGGGAATCCCGCTCCTCGAGGGGTACGGAATGACGGAATCCTCCGGGGTGATCAGCGTGAACCGATTCGACCAGCCGCGCGTGGGCACGGTGGGCGAGCCTCTGGCGGGCATCGAGGTCCGGCTGGCGGAAGACGGTGAGATCCTCACCCGCGGTCCCCACGTCTTCAAGGGCTACTTCAAAGATCCCGAGCAGACGGCGCGCGCGATCGATTCCGAGGGCTGGCTCCACACCGGCGACGTGGGCGAATGGGAAGAGGGACGGCTCAAGATCGTGGACCGCAAGAAGGACATCCTGATCACCGCGGGCGGGAAGAACATCGCCCCGGCCTATATCGAGAACAAGCTCAAGTTCAGCCCTTATATTCAGGACGCGGTGGTGATCGGGGACCGGCGCAAGTTTGTCTCGGCGCTCATCCTGATCGACGAGGACAACGTCACCAAGTTTGCCCAGGACCACCGGCTGCCGTTCGGTACCTTCGCCGAGTTGACCCAGGTGCCGGAGGTGAGAAAGCTGATCGCCCGCGAGGTGGAGGCGGTAAACAAGACGCTCGCTCAAGTTGAGGCGGTGAAGCGCTTCGTGTTGTTGCCGCGGCGGTTCTACGAGGAAGAGGGCGACGTCACGCCGACCAAGAAGGTGAAGCGCCGCAACGTCGAAAAGCGCTATGCCGATCTGGTCGAATCCCTCTACCGGGACTAGCCGATGGATCTCGTTGAGTCTTACGCGGAAGAGCTGCGGTTCGCGCGAAAGCCCATCGGGCGGACGCTGCTGGTGCTGCTGGTGGTGGGGCTGGCGGTGTTGCCCTGGTGGGCGCCGCGGGCCTGGCTGACGCGCGGGGCCGTGGTCTGGCTCTACGCCATCGGCGTGCTCGGGCAAAACCTGCTCATCGGGTACGCGGGGCAGCTCTCTTTCGGCCAGGCGGGCCTCCTCGCCATCGGCGCCTACTGCTTCGGGCACCTGCGCATCGCTGGCGTCCCGTTCCCGCCGGCGCTGGTTGCCTCGGGGCTGGCGGCCGGGCTCGCGGGGTGGGTGGTGGGCTTCCCGTCCCTTCGCCTCAAGGGCGTCTACCTGGCCATCGCCACACTGGGGTTCGGCACCGCGACCTACCAGATCTTCGCCAATGTGGAATGGTTATCCGGTGGGCGCGCCGGGCTTGGGATCCCTGGGCTCACCCCGCTCTTCGGCTTGCCCCGGGACGTGTACACCTATCTCCTCTACTACGGGATCTTTCTCGCTTTCATCGCGGTCGCCTACAACCTGGTCTCCTCTTACGTGGGTCGCGCCTTCGTGGCCATCCGCGACAGCGACCTCGCCGCCGAGGCGATGGGCGTCAACCTTACGCGCTACAAGCTCCTGGCGTTCGCGATCTCGTCCTTCTACACGGGCGTCCAAGGCGCACTGTTCGCGCAGTACCTCGGGCACCTCGAGCCGCAGGCGTTCAACATCCAGGAGACGCTCAACTTCTTCGTGGCGATTACAGTGGGCGGCCTGGCCTCCATCGAGGGCTCCGTCTTCGGCGCCGCCTTCGCGATCCTCGTTCCGGTTCTGCTGGGCGACTTCCGGTGGGCAGTGCCCGTGCTCTTCGGGGTGGCCATCCTGGCCGTTCTCATTTTCGAGCCGCTCGGGCTCGCCGGTGTTTGGCTGAAGACCCGGCTCTACTTCCGGATGTGGCCGTTCAGGTAGGTGTCCGATGGGAAGGTTCCTTCAATACGTGCTCGCCGGCCTCTCCGCGGGGAGCCTCTACGCGCTGGTGGCCCTCGGGCTGGTGCTCATCTACCGGTCCACCCGGGTCTTGAACTTCGCGCACGGCGACCTCGCCACCTTCGGCACCTTCGTTGCCTTCGCCGCGGTCACGGGCGGCATGTCGCTCTGGATCGCGCTGCCCCTCGCAATTCTGGTGGGCGCCGTGATTGCCGTGGTCTTCTACTTCGGGGCGGTGGTCCCCGCGCAGCGGAAGGGAGCCTCACCCCTGGGAACCGTGATCCTCACCTCCGGTCTCGCCCTCATCCTCCAGGGGCTCACGGTATACCGCTGGGGCGCGGAGCCCGACCGCTTCCCGTTCCCGCTCTCGGACAGCAAGGTCTGGCAGATTGGCCCGGTTTATGTGAGCCAGCTCTCGATCGGCACGCTCGCCGCCGCAGCGGCCACGAGCCTCGTGCTGTACCTGCTCACCCAGAAGACCCGACTCGGCCTCGCCATGAGGGCCACGTCTGAGAACCTCCCCGCAGCGCAGACGCTCGGCATCCCCACTCGCCAAGTGCTTGCCTTCTCCTGGGGCGTCGCGGCGGCCCTCGCGGTGATCGCTGGAGTCTTCCTCGCGCCCGCGCTGCTTCTCGACCCGTTCTTCATGCTCGACCCGCTGTTCAAGGGCCTCGCCGCTGCGGTGGTGGGGGGCCTGAACAGCCTGCCGGGTGCGATCGTCGGCGGTCTGATCCTCGGCGTAGCGGAGGCGGTCAGTGGCGCCTATCTGGCGATCGAATTCAAAAGCTCGCTCGCTTTCGTCCTGATTGTCGTGGTGCTGCTCCTCCGGCCGGAGGGGCTCCTGGGCCGCGAGTTCCAAGAGCGCGTGTAACGTGAGCCAGTCTGGGATGAGACAAGAAAGGACGCCATGATCGCTATCGGAGAACTTTCTTGCGGCGGCCGATCAAGTCGGATGGGTCGACGGGCGCGATTCGGAGCGAGTGGAGAAGGCGCACGCGCGCGAGCTCGCCTTGTTCGCACAGCTTGTACACCGTCGCGGGGCAGACTTGCAGGAGCTTCGCAACCCGACCAGGGTGAAGCCTGTCAGGGTCGACGCTTATTGCGCCTGATTTCCGGGCGGCGTCCGAGTTGGGCTTGGGGCAGTCGATTTTCGAATGGAAGCGCTTCCCAGGAGCCACTTTTCGATCCGTGCAAACGGGGCGCTGATTGGTTTCTGTAACGGCTCAACGATAGCGTCACAAAACTTCCCCGAATGCTGAAGACCCTCATACAGCTCGTCGATCGACGTCGGCGAGATAGCCGCCGCGACGTATAATCGTGTTTGCTTTGCGTCGACCAGCAGGAAACACAGAACCTCCTTCAGTTTCTGTGTCATCTTCTCTAACTCGACATCGACCGCCCTCTTCGCCGCTTGACACGCCACATCTTGTGCCTTGAGGCAGTTCACGAGGCCGCCTGACACCCCCATGCCATTAAGGCCGAACACGGCGTAGCGGATCCGCCATCTCCAGCCATCCCAGAATCCATCTGGAAAATGTTGCCAAAAGGAGTACGTCTTGGGTCGGTTGATGCTCTCCTGCATTCGCCACGAAAAGGCAACCACGCTTCGGTCGAACGCGACTAATCGGGCGAGCAGCTCCCGAGAGCACGTCTCTTCGTCCTTGCTGCTCTCCAAGAGACAGGGCTCTGAGAGCGCCACAGCCGATGCTACCAAATCCCCGCCGACCCTTGATAGCTCTGCCAGCTCGGCGGTCGCGTCCTTCAGAGCCCGCTCCTCATTCGCCGCGAGCGTTTGTCGGCGCTGGAACTCTACAGCGACGAGGGGAAGAACCGCAACCGAGGCGATCGCCAGCAGGACACGCCAATTTGGCGAGTAAAAGGGAAGCTGGTCAGAACCGCATTCGGTGCAACGTACGCTTCCATCTTCCAGCGGCTTGCCGCAGAACCGGCACTGCTTCGGCCTGATCGTCATTTGCGCCTTGGCTGTTGGCCTCTTTGTCACTACTTCTTCAGGTGTCGATAGGGCCGCAAAGATTCCCAACGCCGCTAAAACCAAACGCCACAACGCTAGCCGCGCAGAATCTGCACTTCCATCGGCTGCAGCGTAACGCCAACGACGTGCAATGGACCTTTACCAGACGTGCCGTTCACCTCCTGAACAGTAACGGTTCCTGTTTTCCTAACTGGGGAGGGATTCACCGGGGCTGGCTGATTGCTGTACAGAATCCGATGCACCGAATTCACCTCGTTCAGCTGAATCTCCACAATGACGTCCACAGACTGTGATTGCGTTGTGCTGGTGTTGGCTACCACGAGCACCTCTTCGTCATTCAAAATCCGGGAGAATGCCAGCACGCCTTCCCGAAACGGAGACGTGCCAAAATTCTGACCATCGCCGGACACTGGGCGGAGGTAGAGTCGACCGTAGCGGAGCGCGGGTTGCTCTGCGCGAACCGCGGCGACTTTCTTTACCTCGCGGTAGAAGAAGCTACTTTGGTCGAAGCCAGGAGCGCCCCATAGCGCCTCGCGCACCGCCGGGTCACTACCACGACCGTGCAAGCCCTGCTCGGTGCCATAGTACAGACAGGGAATGCCCGGAAGCGAATAGAGGCAGGCCAGTCCGAGAGTCACTTGCTGGTCGAAGCGATGCGCATCGCCGGGTTGCACGAAACGCAGCCGCTCTTTCACGTCATGATTGTCCAGGAACGTAACAAAAAAGCGCGTCGCGTCGCCGTGAGAGCTGAGCACATCCTTTTCAACGACCTTGCGTCGCCGATACATGTCGACTACCGCTGCGGGGGCTGCAAGCCCCTTTACCACCGGCTTGAGCGCATTGAACAAAGGATAGTCTAGCGCCGCATCGACGCCCACCAGCTCGCTTCCATCACTGGTGTTGCGCCCGATAAAATGGGCAATGTCCTCTTCAGCTTGTGGATCGAATACCTCGCCGAACGTGAAGAAATTCTTCTTACCGATAATAAGTGCATACTCACGTATGGAATTGCCAAATATTCGCGGTAAATCGCCCTTCAAATATCGCAGGGTGTCGATGCGAAACCCGTCGATGTCGTAGCGGGCGATGACGTACTGGTAAGCTCGAATCAGAAAGCGCTGTAAATCAGGGTCCTCGGTGCACATCTGCTTGAGTGAACTAAAATCGCCAACGGTGTCGTCGCCGCCACCCTGTGGGTCTCCTTGCCGTCGAAAGAATCTGTTTCTTTGAAGTTCACGCGGCCAAACCAAGGCATCGAGCGGCGGATTGGAGATGTTCTCGCTGACGGCGAGCTCAGGTCGGGCTGCACCGCTCTTGTCGCGCCATTGCACCGGTTGGGGTCGGTCGTGATGACTGGCCTCCGCGCCCCGTGTCTCCTGACAAAGTTGATCGCTCGGGTCGCATCGATATGCAAACACATCGCCCGTATGATTCAGGACAATATCGAAGATGATGTAAAGGCCCTCGGCATGAGCAGCGTCCACCAACGCCCGCAGCTCGTCGTCGGCATTCTGAGGATTGTCTGCAAAGCGAGGCTCGGCGCGCAGGAAATCGTGGATACCATATCCATGATAGCTGCCGTCTGCGAAGGGCAGATTTTTGAGCGGAGGACTGAGCCAAATGGCGCCAGCTCCGAGTCGCTTGATATACGGTAACTGCTGCCGCACGCCCGAGAACTTTCCTCCTTGGAAGTTGAAGAATCCGGGGTCGTCGAAAGGCTGATGCCGCGGGTGCGCTGTGGAATTGTTAAAGCGATCCACCATGAGAAAATAGATCCACTGGTCCCGCCAGTCCTCAGGCGACGGAAAGGGTCCCCGGTCTTGCCCGCTCATCTTCTTGGCTTGGTCGAGAACGGCTTGAAAGTCGGGCGCAAAAAGCGAAACTGGCATCTCTACCTCATATCGCCGAAGCGTTTGGATGTAGCGTGACTTAGGCCCGTGCGATCGTCAGGTGTTGGTAGCGGAGATCCCGTGGTGCAATTTGAGAAAATAGCGAGATTCTGTAGTTCAGTGAGGGTTCCATTGAACTTGTCGAGGTCAACGGCGCCAGCGATTTCTCTAAGCCTCCCCCTGTCTGTGTATTGCCAAAACGTCCATCGACTCCAACTGCTGGGTATTCTAACAGCATTCAGCCGAGCGGGAAGGTTCGCTCGAAGCTTCACTGCGATCACTCCCGGCTGGATACCCTCTTGTCGCAGTCGGACGTCAAGCAGTGTTCGCGCTGCTGCTTCAAGGATCGGAGTTCCTCGCGGATCTTTGCTTTCCACTTCTTGCCTGTTGCGGGATGGTCGAGTGTACTCTCATTTTCGGCGATCTGGTCGGCAATGCGCTGACAGCGCCGGCACTCGCTTGATTCCTCTTTCGGCTTGTTTTCCGGTGCGACTTCAATGCTTCCCGCCCCGATCTTGCCATGGTCGACCGACGGCGTGTTAATCTTTGTACCGGCGCAACCTATCAGCAGCGACAGCAATGTCCCCGCTGAGAACACAATTCTAATTGCTCGATCGTGAAACATAAGATCTCCCCATTTTGAGTCTTGCAGGCGCAAAGATCTATTTTCTCGGCGCAACCTGTCTCACCCTGCAGCTGACGTGCCAGCAACAACTGGCTCAACCCGATCACGCCGGCAGCCCATTGGCTCAGTGTGCAGAGCTCCATTTTCACCGAATGGACGCCAGCTTTTGTGATTAGCCTGCGAGCCACTATGTTTGAAAGCCCGACGGGCGAAGCCACTTAGCTGCATCACTGCAACCCGCAGCCGCACTGCTACAGTCCTATCCTGCATCAGCAAAGGCGTGTCTATGAAGATCGTTGCTTCAGTACGCACCTTGGAGCTGTCCATGACAACAAACGGCCCAGCAACAAAAGGACCGGTCAGGAGATACTATATGCTCGGGCTTTCCTCAGCTGGGCGGCACTTCCAGGCGGATCGTTACTTCTTTCGCATTGGGCACGCAGCCGCAGAGATCCTGATCGGTCCTGGATTCATCCATTCACGGGTCGGACTGCCGAGATGGAAGAACGCCAGGCTCTCCGTGTGGCCCGAAATGCTTCCTATAGCGCTCCTGAATGAATTGTGCGGCCTCGTCCTGGGTCGTTGGAAGCTCCTCGAGCGAGGGTCCATGCGGGTGGGAACTTTGAGTCAAGTAATACACTCTCAGGAGAGCGGCCTTCTGCGTCTCATCCAGGGCGCGATTGGCAGGGTGAGCGGAGTTCGTGGGAGGCACACCGATCTTGGGAAGGGGCACTCGCTTCAAAGTCTTTGGGGTGTCGGTTCGCGCGGTGCTTAGTTGCGTAAAGAGCCCTTCGAATGTGTTAGCGGCCGCGTCCCGTTTCGTCAAGAAGCTTGCAAGCCCGAACATCTTCTTCGCAGTGCCAAGCACCGAGGTATGCCGGTAGGGCGTCGAGTCCACTGTTCCCGCCTTCAGCCATGGCGAAGCAATGATCGCTGGAACTCGGAGCCCAAGGCGGTCAAAGGCAAACCGAGGCGCGCCCGGTTTGTCTCCGGCTGGAGGAGAATTCAATCCGTCAGGATTAGGAACGGACTGCGAGGGCGGAATGACGTGGTCATACCAGCCTCCATGCTCATCGTATGTCACGATCAGAGCGCATTTGTTCCATACGTTCGGATTGCCTTGTAGAGTCTCGTAGACGTCGGCGATGAAGTTGTCCCCGAAGCGCATGTCCTCTGGCGCGTGTTCGGAGTTGGCGGGTGATGTCTTCTGGCTCATGAACTGAGGAAGAATGAATGAATAATTGGCCAGCGTTCCCGCCTTGACATCTGCTGCGAAGGAGGGATTGAATTTCTTGAAGTGGGCGATCTCGGTGTTGATCCCGGTAAACTCGCGGACTTCGTTGTAGTCGTGCTCGTAGGTCGCCCAGCTCAATCCTGCGTCCTGAAGATGGGCATAGATGGTTGGACCTCCGAACGTGGGGTTCTGCTTAAAGAGGTTGTGGGCATAACCGAAGGATGTCGCCGCGTGCATGTAAAGCCGGTTGGGGTGCGTGGGGCCAGGCACCTCGGCGTACCAGTTATCGCAGAGGACGAACGCATCGGCGAGACCGTTTATGGAGGGAAGCTTGCTGGGCGCAAAGCATTGCATGACGACGCGAACTTGATCCGGCGTCGGGTTCGCCACGTGGTCCCAAGTCTTTAGATCGTTCGCGTAACTTTTGGCGAAGCCATTATTCTTGGCTGGAATGTGAGAGCTGGGTCCGGACGCATCGCCGCAGAGCTGCACATTCGTATCAGGAAGCAAGTGCCCTGGTCCTCCTCCGACCGGGACCGCGTAGGGCGCCGTGTTGGTCACCACGAAAGAGGGATTGGCCGCAGATGCAGGTTGGCTTGGATCAAGGAGGTTCGCTTCAGTTCCTTTGAGGCCGTTCACCCCGGACCGGTAGCCGAAAATATGATCAAAGGTCCGGTTCTCCAGCATGAGTACCACGAAGTGTTGGATTCTGTTTTGGGGCAATGCCACGACTCCTCCCTGTTAGTTTGCTCAGCCTTCGAAGAATGCTCCTAGAGAACGAGAGGGATAATCCTTTCGGCTGTCGCAATGAGAACGGGCAAGGCGTCGCTTACCAGCCACCCGAAAAATCCGGCATCTGCAGCGACTTTGACCTTTCTCGCAGTAAGCGCTAGCCGTGCGTCCCCGAGCTCAGAGAACTGGATGAGCTTGTCCGTCGGCAATTCAGCGAGCCTCTTATCTCCAAGAAGGGCGTCCTGCTTTTCTTGCAGGGTCCTGATTGCGTCGTCCAAGTCGGATTCCCCGAGCTTGCTCAGAAGTCCTTCGATGGATGCCTTGATTTGTTTGTATTCAGGGCTCGCTAGGAATGCGGACCAATCTATGTTTCCAGCGCCTGCTTTTGTTAGAGCGGCATCTTTCAAGAGGGAGCCAAGTTTTATCAGTGTTTCAATTGTATCAACAGCGGACATTGCACCCTCCCAACTAGTTCACGGTCTTCAACTGACCAGCTGCGGCCTTTTGAGCATCTAGGCTTCTTAGCGCCTGAGCACACGCGGCGAGATCGGTTTCCTTAGCTACGGGATCCGAATCAGTTGCCGCGGCCTTGCACCGCTTCACCAGCTCGGTAGTAGTATCCGCACTGCTCTCGGCGGACATGCCATAGGAGCGAATCGCTTCCTTCAGTCCGGTGCAGCAACTGCTTAGTTGGAGCCCGAACACGATCACCACGAAGGTTCTCATTGATATCCTTTAAGACTCGCCGTAACAGGCGGCAAATACGTGCGTCGCCGTTTGAAATGACTAACAGACTTTCTCAGTCTTGCATCGGATGGGCCAGGCGCGGGTAAAAACATTTGGTATTGAATCGAACGGCCATGGCAATGGCCTCGAAGATGGTTTCAGACCCGCGCGCGGACAACACCGGCCGAGATGCGTCGGAGACTGCGTAAACTGCAACGCTGCAACGGTAGCGCTACAGTGCAAGCAGTAGCACCCGGGTCCCCAAACTCCCTGCACCCTCCGTCAGGAGAGCACGTGGAAGATAGCGGCGCGAGAGAGTTTGCCGATCCGGCGAATGCAGAGGCGGTCCGGCGGGACTCGTCTGTCCCAGTCGCTGGGTAACCTCCCTCAGGACTTTGTTCTCATGGCTTGGGGGAGTTCTTGATAACCAAAACACTGATGCGTTGTTGCTCGCCGACGGGCGAGCACACCACGCCTCTTCTCCAGTGACTGGGTCTCTGTCGTGACTGCACCGAGTTGGTTTGCGGTGGCACATCGGCTGCATCCATGGCGCTCAGGCGAGGCGGTGGCGATGAATCGGAACGTGTGGGTCATTGATCGACCCGTTGGTTGATGTTGTGGCGTTATCAAGCCCAATGGGAGATTTATGGATGCAATTGCCGCGACGACGCAATCGGAACAGTCGCCAATTGCAACACCAGTTGCTCCATCGACTGTCGATCAACACGCAGGCTCACTGCCGCTCCCGAAGTTGCGCTTCGGCTTTGCGATGGCTGCGAGTTATCTGGCACTTGAGATCACAGAGTTGCTGAAGGACTCTACGACGATCGAAAAGAGCGCGAAGCTTTCCGTCTTGTTCGGGTTCGTCGTAGCTATTTACTGGCAATTTTGCATTTATCGTATCCACAAGGTCCCGCGCCAATTCAAGAGGCGCTGTTCGCAAGGGGCGACTGTATAGCTTCACGAAGAGCCGCCAAATCATGCCAGCGCCAACCTACGAAGCAGACCCAACTAATAAGCCAAAGATAAGTGAGAGCGAGTGGCTGGAGCGCGCGAAACATCTATGGAATGTGAGGACCGGAATAGCCTCTGCCCTGTGGCTGGTGATCTCGGCCGGTTGGGCTTTTTACCAGAAGCATCTGGATCAGAAGAGAGAGGAAACGCTGGCAGCCGCGCAGCGCCAATTTGCGGAAAACCTTGCCAAGTCGGAGGCACAACTTCGACGCGAGCTCAATTCACTTCAAGGCATTCAGGAGCGCGACCGCAAGCAGCTGGAGATGCTTCCCAGCGCCCTTGCACTGCTGCGCGATGGAAAGTGCGACGCTGATCTGACGAGCCTGGTACTGCTGGAGGAACTCCGACGATTCCGCGCACGCAATTCGGAGGTGGACGTTGGGACGGCGGCAGAACGGGCAACACTTACCCTGCTGCTGTCTCGCCAAACTGCCAAGCCAGAATATTGCACCTGTCAGGCATTGCAGGCGCTCCAAGACCTGACAGAGAAGGGGTCGGACGAGCGAATTGCGGAATTGGCCAGCCGCCTTGCGCAACTGGGGTCGTTGGCGAACGGACCGTGCAGTTCCAATCCTGAAGGAAAGCAGGTCCTGACTCAAGCCTCGAAGCACTTCGGCGAGGCTTCGTACTACGTGGTGTTCAGCAATGATTTATCTTGTGATGAAGCCAAGCACGAGTTTCGGCGAGTGCTCGGAGAGCTGAAATCCCGATTGCCTGACTTTGATCACAACCTGCTGAGGATTCTAGACGCAGCGTGGTTGGGGAGAAACTATTTTGTAACGGCATACGGTGGGTCATTTGCGATTTCCCACGCCGCGGAACTGGTCAAAAGACTCGCTGGGCAGGGACACTTGAAAGGAGACCTCTATTGGACAACCGGTAGGACATTCAGTGGCCGCAGTACCTGCGATGCGAAAGGTTTGGCAGCGCTTGAGTGAATCGCTCGCTGTCGGTGTCGGTGCCAGACGAGTACGGTCGCTCGGAGTATTTGTGGGGAGGAATCATGGGAACTAAAGCCAGCAGCGGATCCAGCCTAGACAATACGGCCCAGGGTCGATGGCTCACGCTAGACGACGTCATCACCCGAATTATCGAAGACTCCAAGGAAGCCAAGCCGTCGATCGCATTCGCGATATCGGGAGGTGGCGCCACGGGGGCGTACGAAGCTGGTGTCATCGCGGCGTGGTTGCAACGTGTGCAGACACAGCATGCCCAGCATGACTTCCTTGAACCGAGGTTCGTCATGGGCAGTTCGGCCGGCGCCCTCAATGCGACGACGCTGTTGGTTTCCAGTGTGCGGCCGAATGCCGGCTCTCAGTTTGGATTCGAGGTATGGCGCGGGATCTGCCCTCGAGCATCCTCGTTTGTGGTTGGGAGAGGTCGAAGTATTCTGGTCGATCTGGCTACGCGGTGGGTCAAGATACCGCGCGCAGCGATCGTTGCAGTCGCGGCACTGTTCCTTTTCATCGCTCTGCTCATCCTCAATCCGGTTCTGGCGAGTGTCCCGTTGTCTCGTTTCCCAGGAGTTGACGCCATTGCGCTGGCAATCAGCAAGCATCCAGTTCAGTTCTCATTGGCTGGTGCTGTGGTTGGCATTGCGATTGTGCTCGTCGCCGGAGCTCTGTTTCGCCGAGCTGTCTTCCGAAATGTCGCCCTCAAACGAACGCTGGCGTGCGTACTCACCGCCTCGTGCGATCCCAAGACACATCGCATTCCGGGAGGCTTGCTGACACGGCGACCCGAGCCGATGCAGGCTGGTTCAGATCTCGTAGACTTGTGGTACAGAGCGGGCTCCGGATCTCGGCTTAACTTTATCGTCACCGCGACCGACATTTCTGCTGACAGTGCAAACTTGTTCACGCTGGTCGAGCCGGAGGTGTTCGCACGATTGGCCGCCGGTGGTTGGCAAGTGCTGCAACTGATGAACCCCGCGCAGCTGCCGGCCGGTTACAACGGTCCGCCCGATCAGTGCGGCTGGGTCCACAGTCGAGACTTCGTTACCTGCGTGGTCGCCTCGACGAGTATCCCCGGAGTTTTCCCAGCTCAGCGGCTGACGCTTCACGGTATCGTAGGCACTGGCGTTGCCGAGCACGATTTCGTGGACGGCGGCGTGCTCAACAACACGCCGATCCATATCGCGATCGACGCGGGCGCAACGCACGTCATCTCCTTCGAGCTCGAGCCCCTTCGGCGCCATGGGACATTCATGTATCTCGCTGAAGGGGAGCCGCCGAATTTGGGTCGAAACGTCATTCAGACGTTCGAAACGCTGTTGGCGAATTCGACGAGGCAAGGGATTCGCATGGCCTCATCGTGGAATCGAGAGATCCAATTGGCGGGGAAGACTGCCGCACTGGGCAAGCGCCTGGTGCCGATTTTCAGAATGGCTCCGCGCAGGCGCGAGCTCAACTTGATCGACTTCAACGGCCGCTTCCATCGAGCGCTCTCGAAGGCGGATCCGAGTTTGGAGCAATGGCTCACTCAGGGATTCGATGATGCAGCGCAAGGGAACTCGAAGCTGTTCTGGGACGCCACTTTTCAACCGGACCCCAGCTAGGGCGGATACGAGGTCATGCTCACGCATGTACTAACAGCTGTTGCTACACTGGGCTGGAACGCGGCTTTCCAGCACACCGGTGTACGTGTTGACAACCTCGTCGAAGCAATTCCCTTTTTCATCCGTGACTCGGCGCATTAGGCGTCCGTTGACCAGCCAGCGCTGGCACAAAACGCTCTTCGCCTGCGCAACAACGATTCTGTCGTTTGCTGCCAGCGCTTCGCCTAGCAGTAAGCCCGCGACTTGTGGTGATTGCTGGACGAGCGCCTTAACGTCGATCCACCTCAAGACCGGTGACGAGTCAGGCGGCTGCACCGCCACCAGTACGTCGCCGCTTGGACACACGGTGGCGGACACCTGTGTATTGAGCCCATTGGTGACCGCTTCCGTTTTGGCGTTCCGCGCGCATTCGAAATTGGTCGCCCATAATTCGTTCTGCCTTTTCGCTGCGGGAACCCTCTCAAACGGCACTTTTAGCCGCTGCGAGCTATAGAGTTGGCTTGCCGTCGGAACCGAGCCCAACAATGAGATCGCCAAGGTCGGGTACATCAGAACCCATTGCCACCACTTTAACTGGGTACCGGATGCTTGTTTGGGCAATCCATCCAAAGAGTCAGTCATGTGTCTTCCTCATTTCGGCAAAAAACAGTAGTCAGAGAGACGAAAGATTGGGGTGGCATCTCTTGTGGGCGTGAGGTGCGGGTGAATGTCTGACCGACTTCAGACAGCAACGCGCATGCCAGGCGTATCCATCTGAAGCGCGATTACAAATTGAGATGTCTACGTGCATGGCATCACTTTGGTGGACAGCGCGAAAAAGGTTTCCAGCACCTTAAGCGGCAGACCGGTATGGCCATCCAACCCGTGCAGTCAAAGCGGACGCGATTGGAGAGATTGCCCGCGCCATGAGCTTGCACCGGCGCCGTCGTCGGTGACGACACCCTTGTCAAATCGAGCCGACCTGAACCGAGACGATTCCTCTGAAGCCAAACATGATACTGATATCCCTTCCACGGCAGGTCGATTGGGGTTCCCCGTGAACGCCCTTGCTGTCTGCGACAGCTGCAACCCTGCAACAGTTGCGCTACCGTGCGGGGCTGTAGCACCCCCGAGCCGGCTATAAGATTCATCGGCATGACTGGACGTCGGTACCTACGTCGGGGGCATCAGTCGCTTGACCCAGAGGATTGAGGCAAAAGGAAAGCCCATTACCCGCCGACAGTCATTTGAGCTTGGTGCGGACCCTAAACTGGGCATTGACAGTCCGACCTAAATCGCGCCCGCTTTGACGAGTGGGAGGGCGAGCCGGATTTTGAAATCGCTGAAGTTGGGTATCCGCGTCGACGGCGGCACTACCCCACTCGCGCACGATGGCGCTACTTCGTAATGCCTGTGACACCTGTAGCAAGCGCAGAGCAAGCTAGGGTTGATGCCCCAAGCGAAATTCTTCAGAAGATCCGATGAAGCCTCGGCTTCCCAAGCATCGAACTTTTGGCCCTCTAAATGCATCGCGCAAAGTGACCAAGAGATCACCGCAGCGCGAAGACATAGGAACAACCCTCACTGATGCAGAGCGAATGAGTGACACAGGAGCCCAAATGCTTTCCTTTGTGGGCACGTCGCTGTTGGTGTTGCTTGGGCAAGCTCCTGTCGCCGAAACCGACTTGAGTCCCGCGCCGACGGAGTATCGGGGACATCCGCTCTTCCTCCACGGCCCTACCAATACCCTCCTCTACAAAGCAGCCGATGGCTCGCTCTGTGGCCACGAGCGCTGGGACGTGAAAACTGGCCAGGACACTGACGCAGGTTCCGTTAACTTGAGTGCCAGTAAAAAAACCACCGCTGCTCAGCTTCGCGTGTTAAAAAGGCCAGCGAGTTTACCTCCGGCGAAGCGCGCCAACGACGTCGAAAAGACGGTCTACCAGCTCGAAAATGTTAAACTGACGCAGTTTCGCCGGGAGAGCACCGACAGCGACTATCATCTCGTGCTGCAGAGCGGCAGCACCACTATGATCGCCGAGATACCTTCGCCGTCCTGTGTGGATGGCGGTCCATTTCTGAATTTGATCAAAAAGGCTCGCGCTGCGCTGGATGCGAAAGTTCCGGGGGCAGAAGCGATGTTCGTCTGGAACAAGCCAGGCGCGACGGTGACGGTACGAGGGGTTGGGTTCTTCGACTTTCCCCATCAACAGACCGGCGCTGCGCCAAACCAGATCGAGCTGCATCCGGTGATTGGAATCTGCTTCAGCAATAACTGCCAAATTGCAAATTGATTGAGCAGGTCTTGAAACCAAGGAGGCGCAAAATGACTCAGATAAGTGTAATCAATGCGAGTACCGTTCTCAAAGATGGGGATGTGCAGAAGGCCTTGCCGGCCTTTCAAAAGCAGGTGAGCAGGGATTTCGCTCCTGCCTGGGGACTCGACGCAACCCTCACATTCGTTCCGAAAGGAAGCAAACCACAACCTGGTTCCTGGTGGTTGGTAATCTTGGACAACTCTGATCAAGCCGGCACCCTGGGCTACCACGACGTCACCCACGATGGTCTCCCGTTGGGCAAAGTGTTCGCGGGGACTGATATCAAGCTTGGCTACAAATGGACGGTGACTTTCAGCCATGAGCTACTTGAAATGCTGGCAGATCCTGAGATCAACTTGACAGTCTTTCGACAACCAAACGCGAACACAGGAGTCCTTTACGCATACGAGGTTTGCGACGCGTGTGAAGTCGACCAATTCGGCTATGACATTGACGGAGTAACGGTTACGGACTTCGTCTATCCTGCCTGGTTCGAGGAGCATCGAACCTCCGGCACGCAGTTTGACCACCGAAAACAAATCACTCAAGCCTTCCAACTGCTCAAAGGTGGCTACATCGGCGTTTTCGATGTTCGCGCCGGAATCGGTTGGCATATACTCACGCGGCAGGAAGACGCGTTCGAGTACCAGATGCGCGCGCGCGTCGGCAGTCGTCGAGAGCGACGCCGCACACCGCGAGATCACTGGTTGTCAAGCAATCTGACGGGCAGCGTTCTATAAACCCCGCCTCCTCTTTAAGAATAAATGGGTAGCTTTCCCGACTCCCCTCGCCTAATCAGAGGGGGCATTGTCCTCCTCGATCCCGACACGGCGATGGTGCTCCGGATCATTGCGCTTCAGTACAACCCCGATACGCTGTCGCGCACCTTGCAAGTGCAAGGGATCGGTGGCGAAGCGGGAGACCGTCTGGAAGCGCTGCGGCTCAAAGGACCGCCCAACGAAACCATCAAGCTAGATGCGGAGATCGACGCGACGGACCAGCTGGAGTTTCCAGAGAGCAATCGCACTACGACTGAACTAGGGATATTCCCGCAGCTGGCCGCGCTGGAGACCATCGTCTATCCCACCAGCGGGCAGCTGCAATCCACGAATAACCTGGCACAGATCGGCACATTGGAGATCTCCCCGGCGGAGGCTCCGTTGACTCTGTTTGTCTGGAGCAAGACACGCGTTGTGCCCGTGCGTGTGACAGATTTCAGTATCACAGAAGAGGCCTTCGACCCGGCGCTCAATCCCATTCGGGCGAAGGTGAGTCTCGGAATGCGCGTCTTGACCGTGAACGATCTTGGGTTCAGCCACAAGGGCGGGAATCTCTTCATGACATACCTGCAAACCATGGAGCAGCTCGCGATGCGTGCACCAGGCGGTGCCCTTAGCGCGCTCGGAATCACGGGAATCCCATGAACCTCTTTATTTTTCCACCCACCAGCCGCTACTACGCGATCGAGAAAGCCACACTGGAAGAAGGCGGAAAGACGATCATCTATCTCAGGCGCAGGTTCGTGCCCTCGCCGGACCGATTTGCCCTTCTGCAAGAGCACATCGTCACGCAAGGAGAGCGCCTCGACAACATCACCGCCGCTCACCTGGACGATCCACTGCAATTTTGGCGGATATGCGACGCAAACCGCGCGATGCGACCGGAAGAGCTAACCGAGACCGTTGGCCGCAAGCTTCGGATCACGCTTCCGGAAGGCATTCCGGGGATCCTGAATGCTTAAAGGGATTCACTTGACGTTGATGATCGGCCCGGCTGTGCCAAGACCAGTCCCGCAATCGCTGATCGACGCCTTGACCCATGTGCAAGTGACCAGCGGCAAGGATCGTAGCGGGTTTCAGCTCACCTTCGCCGTCAGCAAGAGATCGCTTCTGATGACGACGCTGCTGCCCGCTGGCTACTTCGATCCAATCGTTACGCGCGTGATCATTACCGTGACACTTGGGGGAGTCCCCAATGTTCTCATCGATGGCATTGTCACCAGGCAGGAGATTACGCCCAGCAACCAGCCCGGGGAATCCACCCTCACCATCACCGGCGACGACCTCACCGTTGCGATGGACCTCGTGCAAAAGATTATTCCCTTTCCGAATTTACCAATTGTGGCCCGTCTTTACCTGACGCTCGCGCCGTATGCCCTGTTGGGCGTGGTTCCAGTCGTCATTCCACCCCCGATCATTGCCGTGAAGACAGTTCTCCAGGGCTGGAACACTCAGCACGATACGGATCTCAACCTGATCAGGTCCCTCGCTCAAAGGGTCGGTTATGTATTTTATGTTCAACCAGGTCCACTGCCCGGCCAAAGCATTGCCTACTTTGGACCGGACATTCGCGTCCCCGTACCACAGAATGCATTGACCATGAACATGGACGCACACACGAACGTGGAATCATTGAGCTTCTCACTCGACGGACTGGCGAAGAAAGTGTCCATTTTCAATGTCCTCGACCCGATCACGAAGAAAATTTCGATACCTATTCCACTCCCAAATATTAACGCTTTTAAACCTCCCTTGGGGGCTCGACCGACACCGCCAGCAAAAATCGAGTTTGCGAATAATTCTGCTGCGATGGAACCTGATGAAGGTGCACAGGCGATTTTGGCTTTTCTGTTGACCAACTCTAATGCTATCACCGGCAGTGGTTCGCTGGACGTACTGCGCTATGGGCGCGTCCTGCAGTCGCGCATGTTGGTGGGGGTGAGAGGGGCGGGATTTGCGTACGACGGAATGTACTTCGTCGACAGCGTCACCCACGACATTAAACATGGCCAATACAAGCAGAACTTTACGCTGTCGCGCGATGGGCTCAACCCCAGCAGACCTACGGTGCCAGTATGAGCGATGGTGAAAGGTTCTTCGGTAAGTATCGTGGCACGGTCTTGCAGAACGTCGATCCGCTTCAGAAAGGCCGCCTTCAGTTGCAAGTCCCAGATGTGACGTCCTTGCTGCCTACGACTTGGGCGGAATCCTGCGTACCGCTGGCGGGGCCAACCGGGCCGCCGATGGGCGTTTACATGGTTCCGCCCATCGGCGCCGGAGTTTGGGTGGAGTTCGAATATGGCAATCCCGACCTTCCTATCTGGACCGGTTGCCGATGGGGCTCTTCGTCAGATGTGCCGGCACTCGCCCGCGCTGGTAACCCGGCGGATCCGAACATCGTCATCCAATCCCTGTTGCAGCACAGGATCATGATCAGCGACATGCCGCCCTCGCCCGCTAGCGGGGGAATCATTCTCCAAAGCACGACGGGGGCGATGATCGTCGTCAATGACAGCGGCATCTATCTCTCAAATGGGAAGGGGGCAACGATCACCATGGTTGGAAAGCAGATTGATTTCAATGTCGGCGCATTGACGATTTTGACCTGAGTTAAAGGATGCGGCCATGCCAGGATTGATTCTTCACGTGGGCGCGGTTATCCAGTGCACGCACGCTGCACCTGCGACCACGCCACCTACGCAAACGCGAGTGGCGGTGAGCGGGCAACCTGTCGCGGTGAGCAGCAACATCATCACGGTGGCGGGCTGCCCATTCTTCGTTGGCAACAAGCCGCAGCCTTGCGTGAAAGTGCAATGGAATATGCTTTCGGCCCGCGTCGCGGTGATGGGACAGCCGATACTGTTGCAACCGGCACCTGGCCCGGCCCCGGCCTTGTGCCTGAGTGCAGAACAAATCCCCCAAGGGCCGCCGATCGTGAGCACCGTGCAAATGAGGGTCACAGCGACATGAATATCGATTTTCCTTTTCACTTTGATGGCCGCGGACGCACCGCATTAGCGGATGAGGACAAGCACGTCCGTGAGATGATCGAACAGCTGCTGTTCACTAGCCCCGGCGAGCGCGTCAATCGCCCCGACTTTGGGAGCGGACTGATGCAGATGGTATTCGCCCCCAACAGTCCCGAGCTGGCAGGGGTGTTGCAGTTCACGGTGCAGGCGGCGCTTGACCGGTGGCTCAGAGACGTTATCCAAGTCAATAGTCTTCAGCTGACGAGCGTCGATGCGACGCTCACTATCGACCTCGCGTACACCATTCGGCGGACCGGGCAGTTGCACCGCGAGACTTTTTTCGCGAGGAACGGCTAGACGGCCCTCAAATGGGCGTGAAATCGGTTAAGGTTTGGGGGCGGTGTCGGAAGTGGCGCGGGTCGCGATCTGCTGAACCGCTGGCCATAGAGCTTTGAGAAGTTGTCGCTCCGCAAGACTAAAATCAATTTGAGCCAACTCTCCAGTTCCAGTAGGAGGAACCGCGACCGCCGCGCCGGCTACCGCAGCGGAGGCCGTACCTGTGGCCGCTGCTTCCGTGCGCGGCGCTGTGCTCGCTGCTTTAACATCGATCGGCTGTGTGTCAGTGCTTACGAGCTTTTTGCCCAAGTAGCCTGCATGGGATAGCCCGGTCAGCAGGACGATGGTCGCGTCGATGTCCGGGATGTGAGGCGGTGTCGTGGATCGAAGCTCGTTGTAGAGTCGAACGAAGTAAATGCTAAGTCCGGCCAACGTCCACGCCATCATTTGGAGTTTGCTTAGGTCTGGCATTCCGTCATCATCGGTGAGGAGACCTCCGGCTGTGCCGCCTTCGCTGTCAGTCGTTGGCTTGCTGAGTTTGCCGCTCGACACGTAAGAAACGGTCACCGCCTTGGCGATGGCCATGGTGGCGGCACTAAGCCCCATCGCCTGGAGCAGATGCTCCGGGATGCTCGGCTCGGTTGGAACGCCCATCAAGATGCTTTTCGCCACCACGCCCACATAGGCTGCCAGTCCAGCGAGAGTCCAAAGGAACCACTGCAGTTTGGACGTGCTGGGCCGCTTGTCCTTACCCAAAACGAGCTTGGCAGGATTCCAGGTTCCCGCAAGGAAGAAATACAGAATCCAAAGGGCCAGGAACGTGATCGCTATTATTCCGGTGGGAGCTACTTTGAGAGTCATCGACGAAGCGGACCTCGTAATAGGTTCGAATGCTGCGACATTTGATTCAAGCGCGAGGAATAGCCGATTCGGCTACGTATGGTGCAATTCCAGAACCACGCACTTGCCTGTCCATGGGCGAACGATCGACTCCCCTCGTCGTTCCCCTCGCAATTTGCGCGGCGCGCGCGCCTTTCATCCCTCAGGTGCTACAGCGTCACGCTGTAGCGCAAGGGTTGCAGTGTTGCAGTTTTGATAGGACAAGACGGCGGCCATTGGTGGATCTCGGGGCGATTTCACGGCGCTTCGCCCTAACATGAAGGCTCCGCAACTCGGACACGTACCGGCCCCGTTCTTGCTCTGTTCGCGGTCCGACCATAGAGGGCTGGAAAGTCGGAGTGGAGATTCTCTGGCTGAGCCGCCCTAGGAGCCTGCGTTGCTTCGATTATCGTGTGATGTCACGTCGAGCTACTGCCAACCACAGCCCTATTCTGCACAATGTGCCATCGCGCATATGGGGGAGAAAACATGCCTGTCGCGCTGACGTATCCTGGCGTCTATATCGAAGAGATACCGAGCGGTGTTCGCACCATCACCGGCGTCGCGACGTCGATCACTGCGTTCGTTGGGTGGGCGCCCAAGGGTCCAACGGACCGGGCGGAGCTCGTGTTGAGCTGGTCCGATTATGCTCGCACGTTTGGCGGACTGGACAATCGCAGCCTCCTTGGCTACTCCGTCAACCAATTCTTCGGGAACGGCGGGCAGCGGGCCTATATCGTGCGCCTGGTCACGCTCGGGAGTGAGACTGCAGACGACAATGCAGTAACTGCCGAGGTCACCCTCGGCGCGGACGCGACGGCCTTGACCATTAGGGCGAAGAATTATGGCATCTGGGGAAACAACTATTCCATCGTCAAGAAAAAGCACCCGGACGACGCAGCCCGCTTCAGCTTAACGGTCTACAGTCACACGTCCGATCCGGCGGTACCTGTTGAGTCGTTCGCAAATCTTTCCATGCTTAAGCGCGACTCACGTTACGTCGTCAATGTTCTTAAGGACGAATCGGACCTCGTTGATGCCTTGGACATAACCGCACCCGAGCCGACTCCACCTGAGGATACGAACCCAGGGGACGCAAAGCTCGCGGGCGGCCGGGATGGTAAGCCACTGGTGCCGAACCAGCAGGACGGTGCCTTCGAGAAGGCGCTTCTCCCAGAACCGCCCGGTGACGATCAGCCAGAGGCTGTGCGGGGGGGCGTCTATCTTTTGGAACGCGTCGATCTCTTCAACCTGCTTTGTGTGCCGGCCGAGACAACGGAAACGACGATTCAGACGCTCCAAGAGTTCTGTCACGCTCACAGAGCATTCTTGATCGCCGACTGCAACCAGAATGCGACGTTCAAGGCGTTGAGGGATCACCCTCCCAATATCACCAGCGGCTCTAACGCTATCAATGCTGCGTTTTACTTCCCCTGGCTTCAAGCACCGGACCCACTCCAGCAGGGTCGTTCGCGGGAGTTTCCACCTTGCGGGTTCATTGCTGGCATCTACGCTCGCACTGACTCGACTCGCGGAGTGTGGAAGGCGCCCGCCGGTACCGAAGCGAGCGTAACCGGTGTGCTCGGCCCGACGAAGCCGCTCACCAATGACGAAAACGGCGTTCTCAACCCCCAGGCCTTCAACTGTATTCGTAAGTTTCCCGTCTACGGCACGGTCTCTTGGGGCGCGCGCACCCTGCAGGGGAACGACGAGCGCGGCTCAGAGTGGAAGTACGTCCCCGTGCGCCGCGTCGCGCTGTTCATCGAAGAGAGCCTTTATCGCGGAACGAAGTGGGTCGTCTTCGAGCCCAACGACGAACCGCTGTGGGCGCAGATCCGGCTGAACGTGGGTGCCTTCATGCACGACCTTTTCCGACAGGGCGCATTCCAGGGAAAGACACCGCAGGAAGCGTACTTCGTTAAGTGCGACAAGGAGACGACTACCCAGAGCGATATCAATCGCGGCATTGTCAATATCCTCGTCGGCTTCGCTCCGCTGAAACCGGCAGAGTTCGTGGTGATTAAGATCCAGCAGATCGCCGGCCAGATTCAGACCTGAGGAGAATTCCCATGGCCCAATTTAGCGTCAACGCGCAGCGATTCGATCCCTACAAGAACTTCAAATTCCGAGTGAAGTGGGACGGCCGTTATGTAGCCGGCGTCTCTAAGGTTGGCGGACTGAAGCGGACGACCGAGGTGGTCAAGCATCGGGACGGAGGCGATCCGAGCAGCAGTCGCAAGTCCCCCGGCCGCTCGGAATACGACGCGATCACGCTCGAGCGGGGGATCACCCACGATACCGAGTTCGAAAAGTGGGCGAACAAAGTTTGGAACCTTGGTGCCGGCCTCGGCGCGGAAGTGTCGCTCAAAGACTTTCGCAAGGACATCACCATCGAGATCTACAACGAAGCAGGTCAGCTGGCGCTCGCCTATAAAGTGTACCGGTGCTGGGTGTCGGAGTACCAGGCAACTCCCGATCTCGATGCGAACGCCAACGCGGTGGCGATCCAGCACATCAAGCTCGAGAACGAAGGTTGGAAGCGCGACTACGACGTTCCGGAACCCACGGAGCCGACGTTTACGGAGCCGGCGGTCTAATGGGTCATGCGTCCGCTTGCCGCGAAAGAACTGCTCACCGCGTGGGAGCGCGGGCTGGACCTCCCGCTCCCCCATAAGGCGCTGGTGCTGCTCTCGGCCGCGTTTCCGGAACTGCTCGACGAGAAGTTGTCCGCGGTGGAGGTTGGTCGCCGCGACCGACTTTTGATGCAGCTCCGAGCCCAGTTGTTCGGTCCAGAGATGGCGCTGACGGTGCGCTGCCCAAAATGCGGCGCGAAGCTCGAGTCGACGGTGCGAGTATCAGAAATCCAAGTGGAGAGCGAGCCATTCACGTCGCCCCAAACACTTTCCGTTGACGGGTATCGCGTCATTTTCCGCTTGCCCACGAGCAGTGACTTGATCGGCTTGCCGGATGAACCCCAATCGGCGCGACTGATGGTGCTGCGCCGCTGTCTCGTCCAAGCCGAGCTCGAATCCGCAATCGAGCGCAGAGATCTTGTCGCAGAGGCGCTGCCAGAGCACGTGATCAGCGCGATCGCCATTGCCATGTCCGCGGCGGATCCCCAGGCGGATCTGCAGCTTAGCTTCGATTGCCCATCCTGTGCCCATCATTGGGCTGACGTATTCGACATCGTCAGCGCGCTCTGGAAGGAGGTCCACGCCTGGGTGGAGCGAACTGTGCGCGACGTGCATGTGCTCGCGCGGGCGTACGGGTGGGGAGAGACTGAGGTTTTGGCGTTGAGCCCAACGCGGCGGCAGATGTACCTCGAGCTGAGTCAGCAATGAATGACGCCGGCGTGAGCGGTAATGACTTTCTGGATCGGCTGGTAGACCGTACCCTCGGCAGAAGCAACGCGGTTGCTCCACGCCTTCCCCACGTGTTCGAACCGCTCACCGTTTATGTTCCATCCGATGCCGCAGTCTCAGACCGAGCGGAACCGGAGCGCTATCCTTCAAGAGTCGATGTCGAAGGAAACCATGCTGAAAAACTGCGGCCTGAGGCGGGATATCCAGTGGAGCCCGTTGCCGCTCTCGATCCGGCGCCAACGACTGCGCTTTCGCCAATCCTCAGTCTTGAGCCGAAGGACGGTGAAACCCCGGACCCAGTTGCCAGTGAGCGTCGCGGCGCATCACACGAGCCAGCACAACAGGCTGAAGATGTGCGGTCGATGCAGGCTCAGATTGCCAAATCAGACTCGCAGAAGCGGCAACCAGCGGTCACGTTGCGAAAGACCGAAAAGGAGGAGCGGTCGTCGCGCTCTTTAAGCGAGTCGCCCGCACTGTATTCCACGGAAGAGAACGAAGTTTCGCAGCCGTCTTCGACCGAGTCGCAGCTGCAGCGCCGAAGCGTCGCCGCGAATCCCGAGCCTTCGCCTCCGCGGGACGAGCGGTGGCCTGACAAAATGCCGGCGACGGGCATACTCGTGGCGAAATCGATGCCCACTCTTGGGCCGTTACGTCCTGCTGTGCCCCGAATGGGTCGAGACGAGACGGCAGAAGCAGTGGGCCCAGAGTCCGTGATCAACGTGACGATCGGTCGAGTTGAAGTGCGCGCAGTGCGCGGCTCAACGGCGTTGCCGCGCGGCCAGGGCGAAACGAACCGGCGCGTCCCTTTAAGCCTCGGTGATTATTTGAAGCGCAGGGGGGAAGGGAAGTGAGCAATGCGCTCGCCATTGCAGCAACTACCGCGACCCTGCGGAATCTGTTGCAAGCTCAGATTCCCAATCTCGATCCGACGCTTTCCGACTTAGAGGTGACAACTCAACCGCCGGATCTAGCGCGAAGGGGCAAGCGCAAGGCGCAGGTCAACCTTTTCCTTTACCAGACCATGGTCAACGGCGCGTGGCGCAATTTGGATATGCCGCGCCAGGTTAGATCGGGCGAAGCGGCCACGCCGCCTTTGGCGCTCAACCTGCACTACCTAATCACCGCCTACGGCCGCGGCGAAGCCGACGACGATAACGAAGCGGTGGGCCATCGCGTGCTGGGTAGTCTGATGAGCGTGCTCCACGACCACCCGCTACTTGGGCGCGATGAGATCCGCGACGCGTTGCCGGACAGTGGTCTATCCGATCAGTTCGAGCGCCTGCGCATCACGCCGTTCACAATGCCGCTCGAGGAGATGTCAAAGCTCTGGACGGCGTTCCAAACTCAGTATCGGCTCTCGGTCGGTTACGAGGTGACGGTCGTACTGATCGACAGCCGCCGCGCCGCCAGGGCACCCTTACCGGTGCTGAAACGAGGCGATGCCGACCGCGGGGCGATGGTGGTCGCGGCCAAGGCTCCCACGCTAAGGAATCTGCTTCCCCCGCGCTCGCAGGCTGCCGCACGGCTCGGAGAGGATGTTGTCATTGCCGGCGATGGGCTGAGCGTCAGCGACTCCAAAGTACGATTCACCAGCCTGCGCCTCGACAACTCCATCGAGCTCACGCCCGCGCCGGGTAACAATCCGGGCGAGCTGGTTGTGCACTTGCCCACTCACGCCCAGGCCCCGGACATCGTCTGGGTGCCAGGATTTTACTCGGTTGCAATGAGTGTGCGTCATCCCGAGGTACCACCGATTACGAGCAATGAGCTCGTTTTTGCCCTCGCTCCGCGTATCTCGCTGACGCCGCTGCAGGCGCCGCCGGGTGATCTCACGCTCACGCTCACCTGTGATCCACCGATTAGCCTCAGCCAGCGCGTGCTGCTCCTGTTTGGCGATCAGCAGTTCGGACCGAAATCTCCAATCGCCGCTCCGACGAACACCGTCGAATTCGACGTTCCGGGTGCCATCGAGGGAACTTATGTCGTGAGGTTGCGAATCGATGGGGTGGACAGCATTCCCGTGAAGTACGACGGCTCGCCGCCGCTCCCCATCTTCGACCCGGAACAACAGGTGACCATCGGATGAATGACCTAGACGTTTGGCAGGCGGCCAATGCTCAGTATCTCGCCACGTCCCTGATATGGTTGCGCGACCGCCTCGAACGGCTCGGCGCCGCCGAAGGCGGGCCGGAAGTAACCATCAAGGCATCGCCGAACGCGGCCTTGGCTCGCGCCGCCGCGCAACGGTCATGGTTCGGTCGCCTCTTCAGATCGCAGCCCGCAGTGCCGATGTTGCCGGAGGGGCGCGAGCCCGCGGGGTCGGTCGGCGCAGGCCCGGGGCCGGTTCCGCTACCACCTTCGTTGTCAGAGGCGGAGGAAGACAAGAATCCCCCAGCGCTGGTCCTGCTTTCTCGCCGGCTGGGTCTGAGCGACTTCGAGCGTCAGGTGTTGCTGTTGTGCGCGGCGATGGAGCTTGACACCCGTACCGGCGCGTTGTGCGCTCGGGCGCAGCGCGATCCGGCAAAGCCCTTTCCCACATTCACTCTTGCTCTCACGTTGTTCGAAGAGGATGCGGCTTGGGACGTGATGTCTCCCGAACGTCCGCTGCGCTATTGGCGGCTCATTGAAATCAACCAGCACATTGGCCAGCCCCTCATCTCTAGCGCGCTTCGAGCTGATGAACGGATCGTCAGCTACATTAAAGGACTCAACTACATCGACGACCGGCTAGCGCCTATGCTGATGGCGCTGCCGGCCGATCCGGCCCCACTGCCCGAATCACAACGAAACATCGCTACCGGCATCGTTGACCAATTGAAGCCCTATCTGGGCGACCGGCCCGCGGCCATACTCACGCCGGTGCCGGCCGGTCACAAGGCACAGCCGGAATCACAAGAGACGCTCGTCACCGGCACCGTGAATCCATTGCAGAGCCCGGCCGGTCGAGGCCGGATGCCAGTCCTTCAGTTGCTCGGCCCGGACAGCGTGAGCAAGCAGGTGATCGTCCAGTCCGTTGCGGCGGAGTTGCAGCTTAGCGTGTACCGGCTCGGGGCTGATGTGATCCCGACTCAAACTACGGAGCATGAGTCCCTGGTCCGCCTGTGGGAACGAGAAAGCAAGTTGCTGCCATTGGCCCTCTTTCTGGACATTGGCCAAACCGATCGTGTGAGTCCCCAAGCCTCGATGATGCAGCGTTTGGTAAGCCGGACGACCGGCGTGCTGTTTCTCGACGTGCGTGAGCCTTGGCCCGATCTCGGGAGAGAGTCATTGACAGTTGAAGTCAGCAAGCCAACGCCACCGGAGCAAAGAGACACCTGGATCGAGGTGCTGGGTGAGAAAGCTGCGTCCCATGCCGCTCGGCTGGCCGGCCACTTCAACTTCAACGCCGGGACCATCCGCCAGCTCGCGGTACGTGCTTTAACCGCCGCGGCCGGGGATGAGAACAAACTGGGAGAGACGCTCTGGGACAATTGTCTGCGGCAAGCGCGGCCCACGCTCGACCAACTTGCGCAACTGCTCGGGCCGAAAGCCGGCTGGTCGGACTTGGTGCTGCCCCCGGCCGAGAAGACCCTGTTGCGCCAGATTGCCGGACAGGTCGCGGCCCGAGTCGCCGTCTATGACGACTGGGGATTCCGCGAGCGAATGAACCGCGGGCTGGGCATCAGCGTGTTGTTTGCGGGCGAGAGCGGTACCGGTAAGACCATGGCGGCAGAAGTGATCGCCCGCGAATTGGGCTTGCTCATCTATCGCATCGACCTCTCCTCGGTAGTGAGCAAGTACATCGGGGAAACGGAAAAGAGCCTGCGCCGTTTGTTCGATGCCGCGGATGACGCCGGGGCAATCCTCTTCTTCGACGAAGCGGATGCGTTGTTCGGCAAGCGGAGTGAGGTCAAGGACAGCCACGACCGCTACGCGAACATCGAGATCAGCTACCTCCTCCAGCGAATGGAGGCATTCCGTGGCCTAGCGATTCTCGCCTCCAACATGAAAAACGCGCTCGACAGCGCTTTTCTGCGCCGCCTGCGCTTCGTCGTGAACTTCCCTTTCCCCGGGCCCGCCGAACGGATGGCAATTTGGCAGAAGGCGTTTCCCGAGAAAATGAAAGTCGGTGGTCTCGATTTCAAGCGGCTCGCCAGGTTCAACATCGCGGGCGGGAACATTCACAACATTGCGCTCAATGCCGCCTTTCTAGCCGCGCAAGGCGGCGAGACACTGACGATGAAACACGTACTCGAGTCTGCGCGCACAGAATTTCGCAAGCTCGAGAAGCCTGTCAACGAGGCCGATTTCCGCGTGCTCGAGCCCACCGGATGAGAGCATGAGAATCAACTTCCACATCGACCGGCTGGTGCTCGAAGGCATTGCCCTGACGCCCAAAGAGACGCGTCACTTGGAGAAGGCGCTGTGCGCGCGACTGGGGACGCTGTTGCATTCCGGCTCGCTTCCTCCCCCAGTTCGAGCGGGCGGTGCGTATTCCCAACTGCGCGCCAGCGATATCCGCCTGCCGGCAGAAGGTGGCACCGCGGGCATCGGTGCGCAGATCGCGCAAAGCGTCTATGGGGGGCTCGAGCGAGCATGAGCCCCGAGGGAAATGCGTGATGGACGCCACCGAGCTCAGCTGCCGCATCCAGGAGCGTCGCAAGAAGCTGTTTAATAATTCGAGCTGGAACGGCATCGACTTCCTCGAGGTCGAAGACGACCAGAAGACGCTTTGCGTGCACTTCTTTGGGCAAGTGCCCGAGAATGTATCGGTCGAAAACGTTCGGATCGAAGGTGGGAGGCGAATTCGCGATATCCGCGCGAAGAACATTGAAATCGATCGCGCCAATGATCCCGAGCTGGATGACTGTCTGCGCATCACATTGGACAGGCCGGGGGACTTCTCGATCTATCGCCTTTGCCTCGTCGCGAGTCGAGCCAATGGCAGCCAAGATCGCGCTCCATTCCCCGGACTCGACCCGCGTTACGCGTGTCTTGACTTCAGCTTCAAGGTGAACTGTCCGAGCGATCTCGATTGCAAGCAGGTACAGGTCTGCCCGCCGGAAAGCCACCGCGTTCCAGAGATCAATTACCTAGCCAAGGACTACGAGAGCTTCCTCCAGCTCATCTACGATCGACTTGCGCTCACCGTTCCGGAATGGCAGGAGCGGCATGTTCCCGACCTCGGCGTAACCCTGGTCGAGCTGTTGGCTTACGTCGGTGACTATCTCAGCTACTACCAAGATGCGGTCGCGACCGAGGCCTATCTCGACACTGCTCGGTTACGCGTTTCGGTACGGCGACACGTGCGACTTATCGACTACCGGATGCACGAGGGCTGCAACGCTCGCGCCTGGGTTTCAATTTGGACCGACTCAGATCAAACTCTTCGCGCCGGAAGCTTCTACTTCATCACCGGCTTTCCCGAGCTTCCTTCCGGATCTGGTTGGGTGCTCGCCGAGGCCGACCTCGAACAATTCGAGACGAGCCGCTTCGAGGTCTTCGAACCGGTTCTACCGGAGTCAGAACAGGAAATCTGGATCTACGCCGTTCAGTCCGAGATGCACTTTTACACTTGGGGGGACACGGAGTGTTGCCTACCGCTGGGGGCAACTCGAGCGACACTAGTAGACAAGGGGGACGTGTCGGTCCCGGGTGAAGCAGGTGGAAATGGCGCGCAGAATGGGCTTTGGCTCAAACCCGGGGATGTGCTCATCTTCGAGGAAGTTTTAGGCCCGACAACCGGCGACCCGGCTGATGCTGACCCCTCCCACCGACACGCGGTGCGCCTGACGCACGTAGAGTCCAAGGTCGATGGACTGCTCGAGGGTCAGCGGGTAGTAGAGATCGAGTGGGCGCCTGACGATGCGCTGCCCTTCTCACTGTGCATTTCGGTCCGACTGCCAGCCCCTGACTGCCGCCGGGTCAACCATGTGAGCGTGGCGCGCGGAAACGTGATCCTCGTCGACCACGGGAGGTCGGTTCAGGAACCTCTAGGTCCCGTGGGATCCGGAGAAGAGGTTGGCGAATGCGGTTGTGAGGGCACTGCGATTGAGACGACGGTGACCGCTTTGCGATTCCGGCCGACCCTGAGGAATGCGCCGCTCACCTTCCGCGAGCCGGTGCGTTGGGACGGACCCGTGAGCGGTGCTTTGGAGCAAGACGTTCGGAAGGCGTTGCCACAGCTCGTGCTCGACGAGAGTGTTCCGCAAAATGCGCAGTCGAGTCCTGAATGGCACGCTCAGTACGACTTGTTGGAGAGCGGAAACGACGACCGCCATTTCGTGGCTGAAATCGACGAGGACGGCCATGGCCACCTTCGGTTTGGTGACGGAGAGCTGGGACGACAGCCGGATGCGGGAACGACGTTCAGCGCCCGCTACCGGGTAGGGAACGGGCCGATCGGCAACGTGGGCCGCGACACCATTGACCACCTCGTGCTGCGAGAGGGTAGATTGAGCGGCTCGGGAATCCGGCCGCGCAATCCGCTGCCTGCGACCGGCGGAACCGCGGGTGAGTCCATTGCGGACGTAAAGTTGAACGCCCCAGGTGCGGTCCGCAAACGGCTAGAGCGGGCCATCACCGCGGACGACTACGCAAAGCTGGCCGGCGCATTCCCGAAGCTTCAGGGCGCGGCTGCTGACCTCGCCTGGACTGGAAGTTGGTATGAGGCTCGAGTCGCGATCGATCCCTTGCACACCGAAGAAGTCGATCCAGCGTTGCTCCAGGAAGTCGATGCTCTCCTCGAGAAATACCGCCGCATGGGGCACGACGTCGCCGTTGCGCCCGCCCTTTACGTTCCCATCGATCTCTCGATGGAGGTATGCGTCCTGCCTCATCACTCGCGCGCTCACGTCAAGCCAGCCTTGCTCGATGTATTTAGTAGCCGTCAGCTCCCCGATGGTCGGCTGGGGTTCTTTCATCCCGACAATTTGACGTTCGGAGACGACATCTTCGTCTCGAAGATCGTGGCGACGGCAATGGCCGTCGAGGGCGTTGAGACGGTGAGGGTCAAGCGGCTCCAGCGACTCAACGCGCCGCCAAACGATGAGATCAAGAAGGGAGTACTTGCCCTGGCCTCAGAGGAGATCGCGCAGCTCGATAACGACCCCAACTTCCCGGAAAACGGAAAGCTGGAGCTGATCGTGAGAGGTGGCCGATGAAGATGATGCCTTGCGACTGCTGCAGCGGACCGCAGGCGATCACGCCGGTGCCGGAAGCGAACCGCCCTGGGCTGCGCGCTCTTCGTTACCGAGTCGGCACCTATGGCGAGCTTTTTGAGACGATGCAGGCACGGCTATCAAGCACTGACTACGCTGCGCTCGCCGGGCTGAGAACGCGCGAAAAGAGCGACTTCGCCATCGCCCTGCTGGATGCCTGGGCGGTTTTGGGCGACGTGCTCTCCTTTTACCAAGAGAGGATCGCCAACGAGGGGTACCTGCGCACCGCGACAGAGCGGCGCTCGATCTTGGAGCTGGCTCGGCTCGTTGGTTACGCGTTGCGCCCCGGCGTGGCGTCGAGCGTCTACCTCGCCTACACGATTGAGAAGGATTCGGCGCCGGTTCAAATTCCTCCCGGCACGAGGTCCAATACAGTTCCCGGGCCCGGCGAGCAGATGCAAGCCTTCGAGACGGCCGACCCGCTCGAGGCGCGTGTCGAATGGAACACGCTCGCGCCTCGACTCACCCGCCCGCAGACCCAGGAATCGATTCTGACGAGCGGCCTCTACCTCAAGGGATCAGGACTGAACCTCAAGATCAACGACCCCTTTCTGATCGATTTTGGAGAAGGCCGCCGGCTTTGGCGGATTGCCAAGGTGGACGTCGATACCGCCAACGACCGAACACGAGTACAGGTCGTGGAGGAGCCTAAAAGCTCTGCCGGGATGCTCCGGACCTTTGCTGCCCAATATGGCGTGCCCGCCGAGTTCGGGGTGCGTCCGACGTTAGCGGCGACCAAGCGCGTGCTGAATATTCTCGGAGAGGTCGGCGCTCGCGCAAATGTCAGTACGATGGACGCGGCAGACCACTTGGACCGCGTCGCCCTCCCAGCCTTGAAGGAGGAACTCAGTAGTGCCTCCGGCAATACTAGGAAGTGGTTGGAAAGCATGGTCAATGACCTGAGAGATATTCGCTCTCAACTCGCGGACCCCCCCGCCCCTTCAGGGGTCGGTACTCAAAAGGTTCAGGTGCTGAAGACAATTACCGAGCGGCTGAGCGTGCCATCTTCGCTGCTGCCTCGAGATTCGAGTCAGTTGGTTCGCAGTACCGACCAGGCAATGGGTCCGGGGTCGGACACGACGGCGCAACTGCTTACGACTCTGAATCCTGCTCTCCAAGATGGATTGTATCCCGCTTGGCAGAGTGTCCCGCCGAGCGAGCAGCCGCAGATTACAGTTCACGCCCTGCGCGTGTCCGCTGCGCCCTTCGGGCACAATGCCGGGTTGCGGCTAAAGGACTACACCATCCAGACCAGAGTACCGCTACCAAAAATGGAAGAATGGGAGATCAAGAATCCCTGGAATACGCCCGCCGATTCCTCCAATGGCTCACCCGGTGTTTCACGCGCCCCCCCTGACAGCCACGGAACCGATGCATCAGCTAAAGCCCAGGTCACGCCGGAATTCCACGAGCCAGCCAAGCTCTTCCTTGATGCGGATTACGACATCGCCTCTGATACCTATGTGGTCATCCAAACGATGGGGCGGCCGACTATTATTACTCAGCCTTCGCCCACAAACGGCATCGTACACCGCTCGTTGGCTGCCTACGGTTTGAGCGGCAAGTCGGTGCTCATCAATCTGGACAAGCCCTGGTTCCAGAACGTGGACACAGAGCCGTTCACTACGGTGCGAACCACGCAGGTATATGCGCACAGCGAAAAGCTGGAGCTTGCTGAAGAGCCTGTAAGAGATGACGTTGGCGGCGCGGAGATCGAGCTCGGCGCGCTCTACGGGGGCCTGGAAGCGGGCCGCTGGTTGATCATTACCGGCGAGCGCACAGACATTAAAGATGCACAGGGGCAGCCCATTCTCGGCGTTAAGGCGGCCGAGCTCATGATGCTCAACGGCGTGTCTCAAGTAATTGCGCAAACGGTCAAGAAAACAGATTTGCCAGGAGATACGGTTCACACTGTCATCCACATCGCCAACATCTCTGGCGGCACGCGAGGTCTCGCCTACACCTATAAGCGCGACACAGTCACCATCTACGGCAACGTAGTCCGCGCGACGAATGGAGAAACACGCGAAGAAGTCCTAGGCGGCGGCGATGCGACCCAAGCGATGCAGCGCTTCACGCTAAAGCAATTTCCACTCACGTACGTTTCCGCGCCCACGGTGTCGGGCGTGGGCAGCACGTTGCAAGTGCGCGTGAACGACGTTCAGTGGCACGAAATCGAGAGCCTCGCAAACTCAGAACCCAACGGTCGCAACTACATCACGCGAAGGGAAGACGACGAGAAAACCACGATTATCTTCGGCAACGGAGTGACCGGCGCGCGGCTGCCAACAGGACAGGAAAATATCAAGGCCACCTACCGCAACGGAATCGGAAAACAGGGGAATGTCCGAGGCCGGCGGATTAGCCTCGTCGTCACTCGCCCGCTGGGTGTGAAAGACGTCATTAATCCACTTCGGGCGTCGGGGGGAGCCGACCGAGACACGCGCGATCAGGCGCGGAAGAATGTTTCGCTTGCCCTGACGGCCCTGGATCGGCTTGTCTCTGTTCAGGACTACGAGGACTTTGCGCGAACTTTTGCCGGAATTGGAAAGGCGTCCGCAGTCCAATTATCCACCTTTCGCCGCGTCGTCCACGTTACCATCGCTGGCGTGGACGACATTCCGATCGACGTGTCGTCCGACCTCTACCGCAATTTGGGCGAAGCGCTGGGCCGCTTCGGCGATCCTCATCTGCCCTTCCAGGTCAGTGTCCGCGAACATCTCGCCCTGGTTATCAGCGCCAGAGTGAGGATGGCGCCCGACTATAGCTGGGTGCTCCAAGAGCCGAAGATCCGCGCGGCACTGCTGGAGGCATTCAGCTTCGACAATCGCGAGTTGGCTCAAGACGCGCTTCTCGCGGACGCCATCAAGGTAATTCAGCATGTGCCCGGGGTCGCCTATGTGGACATCGACGTGTTCGATGCAATTTCGGAGAAACAGGCTAAGGAAACCTTTATCAACCAAGGTGGTGTAAAACCAAAGGCAAGGGATCGCATTGCGGTCAGTCCCGCCTCTGTCATTGGAAGCGATCGTCAGATCTCGCCCGCGCAGATTGCCTATCTATCGCCCGATGTGCCGGACACGTTGATCCTTCAGGAGCTCAAGTCATGAGCGCGCGCCTTGATCGCATGTACGACCTTCTTCCGGGCGTGCACCGACTGCGCGACGCGGAGCGAGGCTACTCTCTCCGGGCTCTACTCGGGGTTATCAACAAACAAGCCAACATCCTCGAAGACGACATCTCGCGTCTCTACGACAACTGGTTCATGGAAACTTGCGACGATTGGGTCGTCCCATATCTCGGCGACCTTATCGGTTATCGCACGGTGCACGATGCGGGAGAGCCGCAGCCGGAGGACACTCTTGAGGGGCGCCGCGAGAACAAGATCCTCACGCCGCGGCGAGAAGTCGGCAACACGGTTGCGATGCGACGCCGCAAAGGCACACTTCTTGTGCTGGCTGAGCTCGCCGATGACGTCGCTGGATGGCCGGCGCGAGCAGTTGAGTTCTACAAGCTGCTGGGGTGGACCCAACATCTAGACCACCTTCGGCTAACCCGAGCCCACGTCACTGAGATCCGAGATCCCAATGCGCTCGATCTCCTCGATGGAGCTTTCGAGGCCTGTGCTCGTACTGTCGACGTGCGCCGTATTGCTTCGCACCGGTCGATCGGGCGCTACAACATACCGAGCGTCGGCGTGTTCGTGTGGAGGCTCAAGACATATCCCGTTACCCGCACCCCAGCCTTTCGTCTGGAAGAACCGCATTGTTTCACGTTCAGCGTTCTGGGCAATGACACACAACTGTATAGAAAGCCGCAGCCCGGCACGAAACATGTCGAAGCACAAGCCAACTTCCCCGTATCTATCCGTCGTCGCGCGTTCCAAAGGACGGTTCGCTGGCGTCCCTACGAGGCGCGCGCCTCAGACACCCTTTACGGCGAGGGCAAGAGCCTTGCCATTTACGCTCCAGACTGGCCGGTAAGAGGAGCTCCGCAACCGATCCCCAGCGAAATGATTGTGCCGGCCGACCTCAGCAATTGGCACTATCGCGCGCAGCGTAGCACCGTCGGCGTGGACCCAGTGCTTGGGCGAATGGTGTTTCCCACTGGCCACTTTCCGAAGCAAGCTGTCTGGGTCAACTACCGCTACGCGTTTAGCGCGGACATCGGTGGGGGCGAATATACCCGTCCACTAATTCAGCCATCTCCGAACGATGTTTCCCGGTTTCAGTTCCCCGACTTCGTCAATCCGACATCTCTCGTCACTCATCTCCGGAATGAAGAGCACCAAGTTACGAAGTACCTGCGCAGTCGTTTCGCTCCCTCGACCGTCTCAAAGATAGACGCCTATCAGGGACCTGAACCGCCGGCGCAAGAATTGTTGAACGCGCTCATCGAGGAGCTCAATCGGTTGCTCTCGGATTCCGGCTTGTATGACAAGGATCGCTTCGTAGGCATCGATCTGCCCGACGAAGTTCAACGACTTTTGGCCGGTAACGCCTCGGGACCCCTGCTGAACCGGCTCAACCGGCTTCTGCTCGAAGCCGCATATCCTGATCTCATTGCACTGAGCTACGTGCTGTACCAGGTCGGCAAGGACGCACATGAGAAGCTCAACGACGCGTTGGACCTCTGGCGCAAAGCGAAGCCGCGGTACAGCATCATTGAATTCATCGACAGCGCCTCTTACAACGAGCCCGTCGACATCGAGCTGAGCCCCTATCAGGCTCTGCAAATCAGAGCAGCGAACCGAACGCGGCCGATCCTTCGGCTTCCCGAATTCATGACCGACAGGCCGAATGCCTTTGGGGTCAAAGGTGGAAACGGAAGCCGCTTCACGATTGACGGCTTGCTCGTAACTGGCCGCGGCATAGCGATCGAAGGACGGGATCCAGAAGATCCCGAAGCGCCAGTCGGCGATCTCTGCGAGGTGACGATTCGGCACAGCACACTCGTGCCTGGTTGGGGGCTGCGTCCAAATTGCGATCCAACGCAGCCCAACGAGCCGAGCTTAGAGCTCATCAACGTCCGGGCGAAGGTCGAGATCGAACACAGCATTGTCGGCTCGATTGAGGTGGTTGCCGACGAAGTCCTGACTGATCCAGTCGAGATCGCGATCAGCGACAGCATCATAGACGCAACTCGGCTCGAACGCGCGGCGTTCGGCGCGCCAGACCTTCCACTCGGTTTCGCGCGGCTTTCGATTGTTCGGACGACCGTGCTGGGTGAAACCAACGTTCACGCGATCGCCTTGGCAGAGAACGCAATCTTCATGAGCGTGGTGCGAGTCGCGCGCCGCCAGGAAGGGTGCATGCGCTTCTGTTATGTGCCACCGGGTTCAAGGACGCCGCGGCGCCACCATTGCCAGCCGGATTTGGCGAAAGACGCGGTGAATGAATGGGTGCCAATACTTGAAGAGCCCGAGAAGAGCGCGGCCAAGGTGCGCGAGGAGCTCCGGGTACGGCCGATCTTAAACAGCATTCGATACGGAAGGCCCGCCTACTGTCAGCTGGCGCTCGACTGCGCTGTGGAGATCAAGCGGAGCGCCGATGACGAATCTGAAATGGGTGTGTTTCACGATCTTTTCGAGCCGCAGAGGGTAGCGAACCTACGGGTGAGGCTCGACGAATTCACGCCGGCGGGGATGGAAGCAGGAATCCTGTTTGCAGACTAGGGAGAAAACCGAATGAAAGGCGATTTTACACGCGACACCTTCAATCCCAGCAAGCACTACAGTCGCGTAATGCTGCAGCAGGGTCGGGTCCAATTGGATGCGGATTGGAATGAGCAGTCCGCAATCGTGCTTCACTACTTGCGCGCGCTGTCGAGAGACATAATCGGGGCCCACGGCGGACCTGCCGACGGCAGCGGATTCGAGATCGTCACCGATCCGACCAAGATCAGAGGAACCGATGGCAAGCTTCTTGCGGGCACTGATCCTCGGGTGATTGAGCTCAAACCGAAGATCCTCGACGCGCGAGATTTCGTTATCAACCCAGGTCATTACTACGTCCAAGGAATTCTGATCGAGAACGAGTTTCCTATAGCCTTTACAGAGCAACTCGGTATTGGGCCGGACGCTCCTAACGAAGTGAAAGCGCTCCCGTATCTCATCTATCTCGATGTCTGGGAGCGGCACATCACTTACGTGGAGGATGATCGGATTCGAGAAGTTGCACTTGGCGGACCCGATACTGCGAGTCGAGCGCAGATCGTCTGGCAGGTGAAGTTATTCAAGCAGGGACAAGAGGGTGACCCGCCTCCGTGCAACGCTACGGACGCCCTGCCGCAACTAGGCACCGGCAAGCTTCGCGCCCGTGCAAAACAGGACGCAGCCCAAACAGATCTTTGTGTGATCCCGCCGGATTCACGCTATCGCGGCCCCGAGAACCAGCTCTACCGGGTTGAGATCCATCGTGGTGGGAACGCCGATGGCACGCCAAATGGTGCAACGTTTAAGTGGTCGCGGGAAAACGGGTCGGTGCTGTTCCCGGTGCTTGAAGTGAACATCGTCAACGGCACCCAGGTTAGCGTCAGACTGGTCAATTTGGGACGGGACCAAAGGCTTGGGCTCATAGAAGGCAACTGGGTGGAAATCGCGGACGACAATTCTGTCCTGCAGAACCGCTGGGACCCACTATTGAGGGTGGCCAAGATCGACCGTGAACAACTGAGGGTGACTCTGGAGGGCACCACCAGCGTGACGAATGCAGGCAAGAACAAACTGCTCCGGCGTTGGGACCATCAAGGCGACCCCGCAAAGTTTGGCGGCGCGCTTCAGGTTGTCGAGCACCCCAGGGACAGCGCTGACGTGGACTGGACTCAGCTCGAGGACGGCGTGCAGATCCGGTTCGACAAACTCCCAAATGCAGCGGTTTACAACACCGGGGATTATTGGCTCATACCCGCCCGGACCGCCACCGGAGATGTGGAATGGCCTCACGAACTCGCCCCGGATGGCAGCGAGAAGCTCGACGCCAGCAGCAATCCAATTCCTGCAGCTGTGGCGGTCAACGGGCCCCGACACTATTACGCTCCTCTCGCTGGCCGGAGCGCGCAAGGGCTATCGGAGTGTCGCTGCAGACTGGCCCCCCTCGCGGATTGTCCAAAGACTACATGATGAGAAAGAGCGCTATGCACAGATTTAGTCAAGCGAACACCGCGAGCCGAGCGCAGACTGTCTGGCGCGTGAAGATCCGTGGTCGTTTGGATACATGCGGCATTCCCGACCTGCTGCCATGCGGCATTGTAAAACTTCGCGCCCATGCAAAACCGGACCAACCACAAACCGATCTCTGCGTAATTCGCCAGACTCTCGTTATCGCGGAGCCGAGAACCAGCTCTACCGGGTTGAAGTCCATCGGGGCGGAAGCGCGGACAGTTCCCCCGCCGCGACGTTCAAATGGTCTCGGGAAAACGGTTCGGTGGTGTTTCCGGTGATTGATGTGAGCTCCCTCGGCAACAAGACCCAAGTGAACTTCCAACCCTGTCGTCTGTGACGGAGGCGCCAATTATGCCGGGAAGAGTGCTCGACGCGAAGCCAAAGCCTGGTGGCCTTGCGACCGCGGGTGCACCGTCTCGGAGCGAGGCGCGCCCTTCCGTTCGAACGGACGGCCACTTCGAACGTCATTTTTCGACTGATCCTGGCTTCACCCGGGTCGGGATCCGCGAGCGTCCGCCGGTGGGCTTGCAAGCCAAGCTCGTCGTTGGCCCCCAGGGGGGGGCGCTTGAGCAGGAAGCCGAAACTGTTGCGGAGAGGATCATACGCGCGCCCGAGCTGCGCCGTGAGGACTCTGCACCACTGCCACGGCTCGGTTCGGCGGCAATCGACGCACCGAGCTCCGTGCACCCTCTGTTGCATTCAAAAGGTGAACCTCTCGATCCCCCGACACGTCAGTTCATGGAGCCACATTTCGGCTACGACTTCAGTCGGGTCCGAGTGCACACGGGACCCGAAGCATCGGCGTCGGCGCAACAACTGGGCGCTCAAGCATACACGCTCGGAAGCCATGTCGTATTCGACGGCGGCCAATACGCTCCAGGTACCACGAGCGGGCGCGGGCTCTTGGCGCACGAGCTTACGCACGTGGTTCAGCAAAAGGGCAGCGTCTCCGGCGGGCTCGTCCAGCTCAAGGTGAACGCCATTCGCTTTCAAGACGAACCGACGCTGAAGGAAGTCTCGGAAGGCAAGAAGGTTCTGAAGGAGTCCGACCACGGGGAAGCGGTCGTCAGGGTGACGACGGCCCTGCACGAGCTCGGGCATTATCCCATCGACATCATTGACGAGTCCTTTGACCCAGTGCTCACGTCCGCAGTGACCAAATATCAGGTTGCCAAGGGCTTGAAGGGCAAGGTCCTCGATGGGGCGGTGGACAAGCCGACCTTCGCTGAGCTGGACAACGACTTTTCCGCCTCGTACACCGTGGAACGCGATGTCCTATCCAAGCAGAAGTCACCGAACCTCTTGCAACACACGCAGTCGCTCGACGACGAAGAGCGAACGGCTGCCGCGCGAGCGATTTCCACCGAGGCGAAGGTCAACCCGGTAACGGGACTGTTGCCGACATTCAAGCCCGATATCCCCGGGAAGAGCAAGTACGAGACTCGGTTACAAAAGCTCGTGGACGACACGATTGTCAGGCAGTACAACCGCTACGGCAAAGATAAGACAGCCGCCCACGCCGACCCCGCAAAGCTATTCGACTGGGCGGGGATCGACACCATCGCACTGGAATCGCAGCGGGCCGTGGACAGCGTGTTCGGGGAATACACCAAGGGAAAGGCTCCTCCCCCGCTCAAGCATGGCGTCAACATCATGGATGCATGGGAGGACAAGGTCAGTCAATTGACCGCCGGCGGAACGACTAAAGAGGATGAAGCTGCGGCCTGGAGAGTCGAGAAAATTCTGACGGGAGATGCTGCCGTGGCAGCCCTCGACGACGAGCACGGGGCGATCCAGTCACGGGCAGCGGAATCGGCAATCGTGGCGGGCGTGAAGGCTGCGATGATCGTAAAATACCGCACCGAATTGATCGAAACACACAAAGGCTGGCCGGGATACGCCGGAGGCGGAAAGATCTTCATCCAGCGGTTCAAGGATGCCGACGACGAGGTGAACCGCTGGAGTATGTGGAATTTTTACCAGACGTTCATCCACGAGTATATCCATACCCTCGAGCACGCAGACTACACCGCCTATCGGTCCGGTCTGGCCGCACAAAAAGGAGGGTTTACACTGCGCGAAGGAACGACAGATTACTTCACCAAGATCGTCTGGAACAGCATCGCGATCGACGACGCGCTGCGTAAGAAGATTGAAGGACCTTTCCACATAGCCACTAAAAAGTTCGCTGTCCAACCCGTGAACACGTACAAGGAATCTCAAAACGCCGAGCGGTTGGCAGGTATCGTCGGGCTGCGTAATCTCGCCGCCGCGTTCTTTCTCGGGAAAGTGGAGCTGATCGGAAAGAAGTGAGACACATGGGTGCTTGCAAGGAGCGCATCGAAGAGTTCCTCGGGAGGGATCTCAGTCGTTGGTCGGGGCTCCCGGCAGGATGCCGCGAGGCCAATGTCACGTCGTGGTTTCAGTTCATGGACGGCTCGGGGGTCGTTCGTCGCGGCGAGCAGCAGGTGGAGTATACATTCCGCGTCATGTCTCATCCGTCGTTTCTCCAGGGCGTGAGTTTCTACTTCGCCGAGGGTAGCCTCTCCTTCATAGAGACCGAATTCTGGTCGTTTGATCGCGTGGAGTGCGCCGCCACATTGGAGCAGCTAGGGACTCCTGAGCAATCGTTGAACCTGCACTGGCGCGATAGCGTGGTTCCCTCGGGGCTCCGAATGTACCCGACGAAGGGCATAGCAGTTGGAGTGATTCCCGAAACCCAGTTGATCGTGACATTCACCGTCTTCCCTCCGTGTTCGACGGAGTATTTCCTGGCGCGCTACGAGAACGCCTCTTTGATGCGAGAATTCCGCCCCCCATCGAGCCGCACGTGATGCACCTCTCCAGTTCGGCACGGCAGTGCCTCGTAGCGAATTCGCTGCGGTGCCAGCTCGTAGTTTGGCCGATGATGATGTTGGGGTCGACTTGTAACAACAGCGAGCACCTGCATTCGGCGACTCCGGCCGAAGTGAAGTCCGAACGGTCGTCCCCGCTGAATGAATTGGCTACGCTGCGCGATGGTATCTGCGACGTCGCGATCGAAGCGCTGCTTTTCGCAGACGTGCTCCGAGGATATCCGCCGTCGCGAAAGCGCGAAGACGCTCTTACGCGCGATCCCGAACTCGCTCGGAACTACGAACAGGAATCGATTGGTAACAGGTATCTCGCGTGCACCTATCTAGTCCGTGTGGGGGCGACCCACTACCGGTATCTTTATACCAGCCACAACGGCCCAGGCTCGGCCAGCCTCGTTCCGGCGCTGTGCGCGCGCACGGCCGAAGCGACTGCCGCCGCTACCCTGATCCGCGACGCCACCGATGGCTGCCGAGATTTCTCGCGCGCTGCCTCTCACAATGTCATTCTCGAACCCCTGAATTGGGACTCATCTCGCTGAGGAGGGCGGAGCATTCGCAAGGAGTAGCGGTTCGCTCTGTTATTAGTCACCGCCCTGTCGTTAGCCAAAACTCGAGGCCGGCGGATGGGGTCTTATCGTCTAATCCACATCTGCCTTGGCCCAGTCCTCCTTGAAGATGGCTCCCGTCTCACTGACTCACGGATTGTGTTGGTCATCCATTTGTGCATGTAGAGATGGTCCGCGAGCCGGACCAAAGGTTTAGACTTCTAGAGGGCAACTGAGTGAAAATCGTGGACGGCGATTACGTGTTACAGAATCGCACGGATCACTTATTGAGAGTGCTCAAGATCGACCGTGACCAACTGCGGCTCGGCGCCAGGCATTTGGAGCGAAAATTCCAAAGACCGCGGTCTCCAAATAACGGAAAAATAATGGAATTGAGCGAACGCATGCTAACGCTGTATGAACGCTCGTAGTGTATTGATCCCGTCGGGCCAGCGCGTTGCTCAGCGGCGGTATCACAGGTCCTGATGATGCAACAGTTGTCGTCTCGCCCTGTCATCGCGACGACCCACCCTTGTCCAGCAGCCGCTTGCAAAGCCCGCGACGGGACTCCTCGGAGCGAGGCGCCAGCTCGATACGCGACTCGGTGCTAGCCGGCAGGTCTACGTTCTTTTCTGGCGCTGCCAGGAACTCCCCCCGAGCATCATACGCACAAGCAGCCAATACGGTCAGTGGCAATGGCGCTTCGCCCAAGCAACACCACTCCCACTCGGCATAACGACCAAATTGAAACCGTCCAGCACTATCCGTGCGCGTCTTTGCTAAGCGCGGGCACTTATTGAACGACTCTCCCGTTCTGCCGTTGATGGTACACGCCAAGACCATCGCTCCCTTGACGGGCTGGCCGTTCGGATCAACGACGACTCCCGACATCGGATTCCGATACCGTTGCCGATACGGAAAGCATCCCGAAGTCGTGAATATGAGTATCCCTGCGACTACGCAGCCCATCTGGGGATTCCAAGCGGCGCGTTCACTACCCATTAAAAACGGATCTCGATGAGAGGCTTCGTCGGGGCGAGCTGGCGCTCCTTTGGGATTGATTCCGAGCCGGGGACGACCATGACCTCGCTCGCTCGCTGAAGAAGCAAGTCGTGCTCCTTTTGCGGAAGGCTCGAGCGCAGTTGCGCGATCCATTTTTCATGGAGCGGCAACTCACCCGCGATCTCGGCCTCGCGTTGGGCCCAACTTAACATTCCGAGATCCGGATGATTGGAGCGAAACCGCCTGCTCAGCTTGTCCTTCGCCGAGGCTGCCTGATCACGTTGCATCGCGAAATAGTTTTCGACAATCAAGCCCTGCTGCTCAGGTAGGAAATCGAAGAATGAGGCATCGGCGCGAAGTTCGTACTCATAGGCCGCGTTTCGGGTCCCGGTGCGCATGGTCCCAATAATCTGTGAGGCTAGCGAGATAGAGATGTAGCTTGTCCCTGCGTGCTGATATTGCCAGACATGCGTCAACTCATGGATGAGGGTCTCGGCATGCCATGCCGTTCCCAACGAGAAGTTCTGCGGGATGCGTATCGTGTTTCCTACAGTGCGGAATTCGAGAACCGGGGTCGGTATAAGCCTGACGCGCGAGTAATCTAAGCTTTCACGGAATACGCTGCGGGCGAGTGCTAACTCCTCGCTGCCAAGGGGCCGGCCATGGAGATCGGCCTCGACACTGCTGATCTGAGTCACAGCCTCCTCGAACGCCGGGGAACGAATGCTGACCGGAGAAAGCGTTCCGTGAGCTTGGCGCTGCACCACGGGTGTGCTCTGCGGTTGCAACTCATGCACAATCAGTCGGCGCCCTTCTTCGGTCCCGGGTGAATGCTCGGCGAACGCGATGTTCTGTCCGATGGTGAACGCCCGCGCATTGGGCTCCGCTGCCTGTTGCCCCTGGGTAGCGTCGTGAATGCGGACCTTGCAGAAGTCGACTCCAAACCGCGGCTCGAAGTAGTCACGCGTGGCATGGTCAAGCGGGCGACCTCCACCCAGCCCGTGTGCAATCGTCGAGGCCTGACGCTGTTGCACCACGTGGGTCAGCTCGTGCGCAAGGAGCTTCTTGCCATCCCAGGTAGTCGGCGCGTAGCGGCCGGCCGCGAAAAGGATGTCGCTCCCCATAGTATAGGCGTGCGCGTCGAGCGCGGCCGCGGACGTTGCGGCCACTGAGTCGGCATGGACGCGCACGCGGCTGAAGTCGAATCCAAGTCGCGGCTCAAAGTCGCGCCGCAGGTACTCCGGCAACGGCTGCCCACAAGATCCCAAAGGTGCCGCCAGAGGCGTTGCGGCGGCTTCGGATCTGCCGCGCCCGATTGATCGCATAACCGCCTCCGCCACTCCGTCCGCTTCGTGCTCGAGCGGATCGTTGGGCTGGCTTACAGTGTGCTTGTTCCAGACCCGCGACGCGAACGCGCCGGATGTCGGCCTGACAAGCGCAGGTTGCCCACTTCGTATAATTTGCCGTTCTCGCCCCATCGCTCTTCTTATACAGTAAACTACCCTGTTCAAAAATCCGACAGTCGATTTATTGCTCCAGCAAAGAAGAACGCGACCATCCGGTGTTGTGGACTTCCAAAGAACCTAGAGCAGCGCGAAGCCGAGGGCCTTGTTGACGACGCCGCGAATCGATCCGACGGCGGCGTTGATCGCCTGCTGGGCGGTGATGAGTCCGATGCCCTCAATCGTGAGGAGAACAGCTTGCGTCGCGTGCTTCTGCATGTCGAGCAGCGCGGCTGCCTCGTCCTGAGAGATTTTCCCGGCAAGGCTTAGTTCTTCGATCTGCGCAAGCGTGGCTGCCAGCTTCGTTGCCTCGGTCTTTGCATAGTTTTCAACATCATTCCATTCGTCTGCGAGAACTGGTCTTACGGCGTTGAAAATGGTGCCAGCTAGCGCGCCAACATCGAGGGCCATTGAAATTTCTCCTGGTAAAGAAGAGTTAATTGGTTAAGCAGCCTTCTTCTTGAGCTCGAGCTTCAAAATCGCGCGCACGATCGTATCGATCTCGTCTCGCGCCGGTCCCACCACCGCAAGATGCAAGGTTCGATTTTGCTTGTGCAAGGACTCGAACCGGTCCAACGCTTGCTTCAACAAATCGAGTTGGCGGTTCGTCAGGTCGTTCGTGTCGCGAGCGCTGTTTCGTAGCACCAGCGTCGACAGATCGTGACGAATGTTGTCGTACTGCGCTGAAACAGTTTCGTAGGCTGGCGTCGGATCGCTGGTTTCAAGCTTGTCAAAGAGCGCCGACGCCTTCTGTTGCAGCGCGGTAACGCCTCGGTCTGTCGCCTCGTCGTACTCAGAGACGAAGCGGACCGTGCTGCACGAAACCAATCCGGCCCACAAGGTTATGGCGACTGCAATTCGACTCACTGCACGCATAGCACCTCCTGCTTATCGTCTTCGGGGTCAAGCCATTTGGACCTATCGCCGTAGCGCAGCACATTTCACCTAACGTGAACTTGGGTCCAGTCTGTCGAGATGAGGCGCCGAGCATCAGCGAGCGTCATCGCGCCGCTGCAGATTTGCTTGTTGAGAAAGTTCTCGACCCTATCCTTCTCGTGTACACCGGGCGTCGGCACGTAAGGCTCCGGCCAAAGGTTCCGTGGACTGGTGGGGTGCCCGGTCAACTCGAGGGAGATGAGATAGTCGAGCTCGTGCGCGCTCGAGGACCGCCGCTCCAGTTTTCCGATCAATCGATGAGCAGGTGGTCGAGCACGCGCTTCGCGACGTCCCCATCGGCCAAAAGATGGCGGATTGCGTCCTAGAGCACCGCCGCGCGCTAGCTGACGGCACCCAGTGATGATCTCATTTACATGCGAGACGATCACCACGAGCAAGAAGTAAACAAACACTAAACCAATCGCGACATCGAGCGAAGACCCAAGCACTCTCGACTCCCTGGGCGGCTCGTTCGGAATTTCGCTCCGAGCTTCCGCCCCTGCACGCCGACGCAAAGAGCAAGAATGGGGCCAGTCGAAATTGCCGAATCAAGATGTCTCAGTTTGCCGGTACGGCTTCGCGGGTTACTCACCGCAAAGTTCGTGAGGGAAAGTGATGAGTGCCTCGTCCGACGTCCTGATAGCAGGAATCCACGCGCGATGCGCGAGCTTTGTGTTGAGCTCACTTCGGCGGTGCTTGCGCCGATTTGAGCGCTGCGCGCGTTTGTGGTCCCACTTCGCCATCGGGGACGAGCCCCTGTTGCAACTGGAAGGCGACAACGGCAGCCTGCGTGTGTGGCCCGAAGACGCCATCGATCTCGCCTGGAGAGAGGCCGGCAGCTGCGAGTCGTTCTTGTAAGTCGCGCACTTCGTCGCCGGCGTCACCAAGCTTCAGCAACGGTGGGGGTGGGGTAGGGGTGGCGCCGGTGCTCGCCTCATCGTAGTCGATCCAAGGTACGAGCACCCCGATGTCCCACCGACGACCGTCGAGGGAGCTCACGCGCACGCCGCTAGCAGAGCCCATCGCCTCGACCGTCCCGCCTTTGCCGTCAGAGATGACGATGTGGCCGTTTGCGCCGGGCTGCGGGTAGCGCAACACCACGGCGCCGGCGGTGCGTGCGGCCCGTGAAAGAGACACCACAATCCCCAACTGCTGGCTGTCATCGCGCCACGCGCCGGTGTAGGCGTCGGCAGTCGCCGCTGGTCCTGAGTCATGGTTGGTGCATCCATAGAGGCGACCAGATGCTTGGAAGACGCACCAGGAGGCAAACTCGGCACAATCCCAGGGCCCTTTCCAGTTGGCGTTGTCTTTCGGAACGAGAACACCGAGGACGTATTTCTCGCCGATGTGTTTCGCCGCCAGGTCAACCAAATTCGTTCCTCGTGCCAATGAAACCTCCTCGATGTCAAATCTGTCGATTACTTCATGAGCAAGCCGTGTGCCAAGAGGAAGGCTGCGAATTGCGCTCCGGCAAGGTACGGAAGCCTGAATGCGACGGCCCTCATTAATCGGAAGTTTACTGTGTATCGACTGCAACCCTGCAACGATGGCGCTACAGTGAAAGCCGTAGCACCGTGCCCGCGTGAAAAACTCTTGCGAATTTGGTGAGGAGAATTGGGTATGGCATTAGAAACTCGCCGACTTAATGTCCCCTCAGGGATGGGTGAAATCCCTCGCCTTTAGGCGAAGCCTTTAGAAGGCTTGCGCTGCGCGAGATGATCCGGGAGATCTGCCGGGCGAATGTCATCGAGATCTTCAAGGGGCACGTTAGGCCAGATCATGTGCACCTTTTGCTTTCGGTACCGCCGCATTTGGCCCCGAGCAAAGTGATGCAAGCCATCAAGGGCAAGAGCTCCAACCCGTTGATGCGCGACTTCAGGCCGCTGAGTAAGGAGTTCTGGGGTCTTCAACTTGCTCAACCACTCTCGCCACCAAGCAGACGGCTGATGTTGGTGATGGTGGGCTGGTAGCCTGGCGGCACGAGGTCTTTCGGAAATGCTAAGACTTCCAACTCCACGTGATCTGCTGAGATCGACCGCAGCAACAGCGCAACGCGGTGACCATGGTCGATTATCGCATTGTCGGAGAAAGGAGTACCGAACTTGGTCAGTTCGAAGGGATCAGTTGGCGGCTTATCGCCAATTTGTACTCGAATTCGAGCGGATGTAGAAAATGGATCCATCTCTTGTGGAGAGGGGCTGGTGGGACACTTTGACTCCAGTAGCGTATGTTTGCCAACGCATAGAGGATTAAGCTTTAACGTGTGTTTATGTTCCCCGCCTCGCCCTTCAGGGTAAGAGATGGTACATATTTTTGTTTTGTTTAACACAACTGTGACGATTGAAGGCTGTCGTTTACGATCTGCGTTTTGTCCCTCGCGGCAATCAACCTGGCTTCCGTCGGGCATCGCCGCAGCGAGCATTTGCTTCTGGGCGTGAACGACACCTTGTGCGATTAGTTGTAATCTCGTCGATTGCTCTACGAGTTTGGTTCTGTCAAAATCCCTTAAGTCCGGCCCATCCGATTCCTCGATCTCATTCTCAAGATCTGTGAATAGGTTTCGTACATTGATCACGCCATGGAAGTTGTAGAGAAAGGTCTCAAGTGCGAGCATGCGTTCGCCAATGCTCTTGTTCTTATCCAGCAAGCCAGCTATGGGCTTATCGAAGACCGTGCTTCGTGCTAGCAGCTCGGACTGCTCACGCTGGTTTAAAATCTGCACTGCGGTCTGAGAGTCGTGCTGTTTTTGTGTTGCGCAATTGTACCAGCTTCCGACTATAGCAATAATGATCGGCGTCGCGACTTGGGCCAATGGGCGGATCGATTTAATGAATCTGTCAAATATGCCGCCAGTGTTTTTTCTAACGTGCTTTCTAACCGGTCGTGTGCCCGACCACTGACCTTGCGAGGCTCGGTCGTTAACCAGGTCTCGTGAAGACTGACCTACTTCATCGTTACCTCGACCACTCGCAGGGCCGTCCGTCGCTGTTTGAGTGTTCTCTTGTAAGGCCATGGGTAGATCCTTTTCGCGGCCACCTCGGAGGAGATATTGCGTTCGACGCGGCTCTGCTCGAAGGATTGGACACTGAATTTGCAGCTTGTTTTCACGACCGAGAGTATATGCCTGCTTTGTCTACAAACCTTGGCGCCTATTTGGTGAGCGCTTGGATCAATTTCGCGACGTTCGGAACGCCAAGACCGGTCACCATGTCGTATCCGGGCCCAGAGTCGTAGGCGCCGTTGCTTCCCTGCGTGATGTCCCGGAAGCAGGGGGTTCCGAGGAGCGGGTAGAGTAGGGGGTTGAGAAACGGTAGTGGCTTTTTCTTCGCCTTCACGCGAGCCTCGTTGATCAACGCACAGAAGCCAGCCCAGACGGGTGCGCTCCAGCTCGTCCCCCCGATTTGGACGATCTTGTTATGGAGCACAAGAAAGGCACCTTGGTCGGGGTCTGCCGTGAGGCTCACGTCGGGCACAAGCCGATTGCTGCCCGACGGAACGCCCGGACCATGCTGCCACGCGGGTCTTTTAAAGAACACACTCTTGCCACCGCCGCCGCTGGCCCAGGCAGTCTCGGCGGCGACCTGTCCGTTCGGTGCCAGCTTGAGGCTGGTCCCACCCACCGCCACGACGCACGGATCCGACGATTCGTACTCAACCTGTAGCGGCCCGGTCGAGCTTTGCCCGCTGGTGTCAGGGTTGGAACCCGCATCGCCGCTCGACACGAATACATTGACACCGAGTGCGGCGAGCTTCAGGAATTTCTGATGCTGCACCGCGATCTCACCCGCGGGTCCGCCAAAATATTTCTCGCCGAGCCCCAGGCTGATTGATAGCTGGCGCATCGTCCTGTCAGTCGCGGCATCTGCGAGGATGCGGTCGAGCGCCTTGTCGAGATCGACGAAGCTCAAAGAAGCGCTCGCGTAGACTCTCACCTTCGCACCGGGAGCGATCCCGCTCGCCCACTCGACGTCGAGCGTTTCTTCGCCCTGCGGCGCGGGGAGGTTCGTTCCATTGACGTTGACTCTCTCGATGCGCTGCGGAGCAACGGGAAGGCCATTTCTCGTCCAGAACACAGTCAGATCTGGATCCGACGGGAAGGCATCGATCAGTATGGCGATAGTCTGCCCATTGCCACTGACGGGCAGCCCGTCGGCGTTGTAGGCCTTGAGAATCTCCGACACCAGATAAGGCGGAGCGTTCTCCACGTTTGGCGAAGGAGCGTCAGCCTCGGTCTGGCCCAGCCCGGCGCGGTTGCTATTGTTGGGGGTTCTCATCCTGCTGTGCTTGTGGGCGCGGCGGAAAGGCTGCAACCCGATGATCGCCTGCACTGACGCGCCAATGTCGGCGGGAAGGCTGGGCGCGTTTTGCGCCGCGGTGTACGTGAGGCCCGCCTTGGTAACTCGAACCATGGTCACCTGAAGAGCCTTCTGGATCTGCTCCGCGGTCGCCTGCGCATAAATGCTCGTGCGATCCTTCGAGACATCGACATCGGTGAAGCCTTGGGCCTGAAGCCACTTGGTCAAGCCGTTGATATCCATTTCCTTCGGCGAGTAGTTCTTTTGCAACTCATCGGCAGAGACGGTCTCTCCGTTGGCGACCTTCTCCTCCAAGGCTCCAAGCGCATCCGGTGGGATCGCCAGCGAGAAGAGGACGCTCATGCGCTCCGTGAGCTGTTCCGGTTTCGCTGACTGTACGAGCAAGCCGTGTGACGTCTCCCCGAGCTGCGGGGAAAGTGTCGTTACGCTGTCGTGAAACACTTTACGACCATCCATTGCGTTTGTCCTTTCGTGATTTGGAGTGGTACGTCTCTTTCGTTGAACCGTCGAGCTCTAATTCGAGGGCTCAGCCTGATGCTTCGGCCGCGGCGCTGATACCTTGTTTGCGACCACCTTCGTAAGGTCCTCACCAAAACGCTCACTGAAACCAGCAAAGAATGCGATGGCCAGTACGAAATAGACCAGCGTTGCGTCGGGCAGATTGATGACTCTCGACTCCGCGAGTACTAGAGCAAAGGCAGCGAAAAAAGCACCGATGAATGGTTTGAATAGACCTGTGAGGAACATGGTAAACGGTGGAGCGTGTATCGAGTCGAAGCTTCGGAGGCGCACCATGATGCTGGTGACGGCGCCAAATGCTCCAAAGCAGCAAGCGAGAACAAGAAAATCCATATCTAGTCGCTCGTCTGGGTGATTGTCCGTGAAGTGTGCGTACGCGGACCAAATCAAAGGAGGTAGAAGCAAAAGGGAGGTCACCAAAAGGCCGAACACGACTCGTGTCGTTGGAAGAGCCTGCATTCGCAGCCCCCGAGCCAATTCCAGTTTGGGCGAGCTCGCGAGCAATGCCTCGGCGGCTATTTCGAACTGATGGAGGCAGAGAGTACTGCTCTCGGTGGCTTCAGGAGCGAGGCCGAGCAACGCTGCGAGCTCGGTTTGCACCGCCTCGGGTAAGTCCGAGCCAAGCTTGCCGCGAATATTCTCGACCAATCCCTGCATGAGGCCAGCTCGATCTGGATCAGCGCCGTTCACGCTTGGCTCCTCACGCGGGGGTAAATGCGTGCCCTGAAAATGCGCATTTACCCGCGGCTCCTCGGTCGTCTCGGCACCCCCGTTGGGAGTCAACTTCTTGGATGAGTCCGTTGCCTTCGACTCGACTGCCACAAAGCACCCTAGTTTCACGCTGCGGAGCAGCCCAGAAGCAATCGCCACGCCAAAGCAAAGGGAGGGTGCCAAACCCAAACAAGACAGATCTCCGTTGCCGTGCGAGGTCGAGCAGTATGCCGACAACGGCGTTTTGGGCGTCAACTGCAACCCTGCAACAGTTGCGCTACAGTGCAGCCGGTAGCACCCAGCTCATTGCACCCCGTGTGCGAATGCAGGGGTTGTGAACGACAAGGCGCGCAGCGTCAGCGAGGTCCTGCTGGATTACGCTCGGGGGGGACCGCGACCGATCCCGTATCGCTTCATCCACCGTTGCACTTGTGGGCGGGCTTTTCCGAGAGCGCGCGCGACTGCGCTGATATTGCCGCCATGCTCTCGAAGCAAGGCGAGGAGCTCCTCTCTTTTGCGGAGCTCACACTGCTGCTGTTTCGCTTCAAGGACCGCGTCGGAACCTGGCTTCTGCGAAGCGGCTCGCGACGTCTCCTGACCGCAGTGAGCGCGGCCGGGCAGGTGCTCGAGCTCGATCCGATGCCCCCCCGATAAGACAACGGATGCGGCAAGCCACTTCTCCAGCTCACGCACGTTGAGCGGCCAATTGTAGAGAAGCAGCGCCCGTGCGGCATCGCAGCTGAACGAAATTTCGCTAGCGCGCTCGGCCAGTTGCCGCTTGAGGAGCGCTCCGATGAGGATGCCCAAGTCTTCTCGGCGCTCGCTGACAGGGGGAAGCCAAACGGAAAATCCTGAGATGCGTGCCAACAAGTCCGCTCGAAACAGCCCGCGCGCCACCAGCCCGTCGAGGTCGCGATTGGTGGCCGCCACGAAGCGCACGTCGACTCGGATGGGTTGTGTCGCGCCAATCGGCAGGATTTCACCGTCCTGCAGGACGCGCAAAAGCGCCGCCTGCGCCGAGGCTGGCAAGTCGCCGATTTCGTCCAGGAAGAGAGTCCCGCGCTCGGCGCTGCGCACCAGCCCCGGGCGATCCTTGTCGGCGCCCGAAAACGCGCCCTTGCGCGAGCCAAACAACTCCGACTCAATCAACGTCTCGGGCAACCCTCCGCAATTGACGGGCAAAAGGGGGCCCGAGCGACCGGAGAGTCGGTGCAAGTAGGTGGCAGCGACCTCCTTGCCCGTACCACTTTCTCCTTGGAGCACCACCGACACGGTCGAAGCCGCGATCGCTTCCAGTTTTCTCAGCTCCGCGGCGAGCGAGGGAACGAGAGTTGTCAGTCCGACTGCCGCCGATCGGATTTCGCTGCTCTTCAAGAGGGCAGGCTCATCCGTCGATGTCGCCAACGCCTCTCGAAACAAGAAGAAAGTATGGCCGAGCTCGATCAGGTCGCCGTCCTTCAGCTCGGCGCGCTTCTCCATCCGCCCGTTGATCAGCGTGCCGTTCTTCGATTTTGTATCTTCGATGAGCCACGACGGTGAGCAGTATCGCAGCACTGCATGCGACGTCGACACCCACGCGTCTGGCAGACCAATGATTAACCGCCGACCACCCGGACCATCGCGTCCCGCCACGAACTGACCGGTGCGACCCACCTCAACGGAGTCCACTCCTTCGAGGGAAAATCGCACCGAGGGTGCCAGCGGGTGGTCAGAGTCAAATACTAGAAGCAGGTGTGGCAGGATGCGCCTGGGTACAGGAGCTTCACCAGCGCGCCGGGACAATGTTGCTCCGGGGGATGCCATGGAGCTCCTGTACCAAACGAATTGAGGATTTACAATTGGTCACGCTCGCAGGAGAGCGTCCTGTACGCCGTGAGTGCTACTCAATGACAATCTCTGGGCATCCTGGGATGACGTAGGACGTACCCCCTACTATTGCATTAACACCGTAGTGATACCTTACGCCCAGAGGAGAGTTTTGCGGGATCCCCTGCTCGACATTACCCGGTCCCTGCAGCTGATTTTGGCTGAATGGCGAGCTATTTTTGAAGGTGAGCGTCAAGCTTGAACCATTTGTTACTGCCCATGTGACCAAGTCTCCTGGATGAAAATTTGCCACGGTGGGATCAACTGTAATGTTGCGGGTTGAAGGGTCTACCGTGATTGTAATAGGCATTGCGTTCTTCTCCATTTGTTAGTGGTTGGGACAGCCAGACCTTTTTTTGATCTGTTTTCGATAAGCTCTGTAGCACAGCTCTTGCAGCATCTGTACCAACGCCGGCCAGTTCTCAGGTCCCCCCTTTAATTGTCACTGACTTTTACGGTCCCGCCATCAATGGATGTCGCTACGATGCGCTTGTAACGAGGGTCCTGCCGAAGTTTTTCCAACGGAGGCCAACTCCGTATCTCCTCCAGCGAGTATCCGAGCGCAAGCGCTTTTTCGACGGCGGCAATTGCTTGGCTTCGCCTGCCCAGCTGCTCGTAAACCACCGCAGCAAGGGCTTGCACGCGATTATCGCGCGAGTTCAACTGCAGCGCTTTGCCGATCTCTTTCAGCGCTCTTTTCTTATTGGTTAGAGTCGACCAACTGGCGATTTCCGCCCTGATCTTTGCATCGCGGGGCCTGATCTTGAGCTCTTCCTCCCTCAGGGCAACAGCCTGATTGTAGGCGTCAACCGCGACATCTTCCATTCCTGTCACGCGGCGACTCGCATCCGCGAGTGCTCCCAAGTACATCGCGTTTGTTGGGCTGAGCTTGACAGATTTCTTGTACGCATCAACCGCTTCTGGGTAGCGATGGGCGTTGTAAAACGAGGTTCCCAGACCGTAGTAGGCCTGCGCGCTCGGGTCGATTTCCAAGGCACGTTTGTATGCATCGGTCGCGTCGGAATAGTTCTCTAGCTTTAAGTACACGCCGCCGAGGTTCGTGTAACTGGATCTGCTTTCAGGAGCCAGTTGGACGACCAGCAGCAGCAAACGCAAGGCCTCTTTCAGTCGACCATGTCTCTGATAAAAAACGGCGAGATCCTTGTACCCGAGCCAGTAACCTCTGCGCATCTGAATTGCCTGCGGATACATCTCCTCGGCCTGTTCCAGGCGATTCATGGCATCGTATGAGTTGGCCAGCTCCCGAATTGCGTCCGGCCCCCGCTCTATCACCAGGGATTGGTTGAAGCTTTCGATTGCACCCTCCTGATCGCCAGTTGCGGAGCGAAAAAGCCCCCTCGCGAAATGCACTGGCGCGAGCTGGTTGTTCAATTGCAGGGCATTATCGACGCTCTGGCCCGCGCTTTTGAGGGAGGTCTTATCCCTCGTTAGCCGGTACTTTCTCAAGTAAGCCTCGGCTCTTCCGGCATGCGCCAACGCATACTTGTCATCTTTGAATAGCGCTTTTTCGAAGGCGGAGATCGCGTTCTCCAAATTCTCCAGCCGGTCGTATCTTTCCAGGTAGCCTCGCCCCTGCAAATAGAGCTCGCGGGCCTCGGGAGCTTCGGACATCTGAAGTTTCAGCATCGCTGCCACTTTTGGGACGAGGGATTGATGCAATGTGGGGAGCTCGTCGATCGAGATGTCGAAGTCGACGGCGTTCACCACTAATTGCTTCTGAGCGCCGAGAAGATTGGCGGCACCAATGAGACGATCGCCGTCTTGTATGATGGCGCCGGACAGGGCCAGGGTCGCTCCAAGTTTCGCGACCGCCTCCTTTGGGGTAGTCACCTTCTCCTTGCGCACTTCGGTGGTGGGGACGATTGAGAGCGAAGGTTGAGATGGCGCGAGCTTAGCGAACTCCTTGGTCAGCTCGGTGATCACGTTTTCGGAAAATGTTTCACCTGCTTGCCCCTGTCCGAGGAACGGAAGCACCACCAACTGGTTTGCACCTTGCTTGGCCAGAGCTTTTCCCGGCGGAGCCGTCGCGACCGAAGTCTGCTCTGCGGGTACTGCCCGGAAGAGTCGTCGCGACCAAGTTAGAAGCACCACCGCCAACACCGCAACCATGATCGCGGCTACGACTCCCACTACCCACTTGGCGCTTTGGGGCCTAGCCACCGCGGGTATTTCGCTACGCGTGGGCGGGCGCGTTTGAGTGGAGTGACCCTCTCGGAGCGCCCGGATGTCCGCGAGTAGCTCGCCCATCGTTCCATAACGCTCTTCCAGGCGCTTCTTGAGCGCCTTGCCAACAATCTGCTCTAGTCCCGGCGGCACATCGGCGCGAAAGGCTTTCAATTCCGGAGCGCGAGCGTTCGCCACCTTGGTCAGCAAGGCGGCATCATTGGGAGCTTCGAACGGAAGGTGTCCGGTGATGAGCTCGAACAGAACGACGCCGAACGAGAACGCATCCGATCGCGCGTCCACTTCCACTCCCAGCGCTTGCTCGGGCGACATGTACGCGATCGTTCCCAAGAGGCTGCCAGGAATTGTTCTCAGCGAAGATCCAGTCAGCTTCGCGACTCCAAAGTCGGTGATCTTCACGTCACCTTCTTCGGTGAGCATCAAATTGCTCGTCTTCACGTCGCGATGGACAATTCCTCGAGCGTGAGCATGTGCGAGGCCCTGCGCCGTTTGCTGTGCATACTTGAGGACGTCCTCGATTGAGAGGACGGCACCGGAGCTACAGGTTTGTTGGAGCTTGGCTTTAAGGGTGCCACCTGGGAGGTATTCAAGGACGAGGAACTGCTGCTCACCGGCGGTTTCCACGGCGTAAATCGTCGCAATGTGCGGATGATTCAGCGCCGACAGCGCGTTGGCTTCCTGGAGAAAACGCTGGAGATCGACGTTCGAATGGTGGATCTGCGGCGGCAGGAACTTCAACGCCACGAGTCGGTTGAGTCTCTGGTCGACAGCCTTATATACGACGCCCATTCCACCCTCGCCGAGCTTGGCCTGGACCTCGTAGTGGAGAACCCTCTCGACGCCTGTGGAGGTGAGAGAGTCGATGGAGCCGGTCGCTTGTCCCGGAGCGGCGGCGGCGTTGCCATCAGCCGCGAGCACTTCCCCATCCAGCCTGGCATCCTTCAGAAATGTCGCCTCAGCTGATTTTCCGGAAAAGCTCATCGAAAGCCTTCCAATTTGGTCTGTACTCCTAGCGGCTTGTCACACGGGACTGGGCAAGTACCGGGTAGGGGACCTCCGTTGCTGAGGTTCGCGGTCGGGCCTGGTAAGCCTTCCGGATCGGAGGCGTTCAATGTACAGGTCGCTGTCAAGCGAAACCTACCGGGCCGCCGGGCCGACACTTCGCGGGTGAGCCTGCTTGAAGCACCATGGCGGGTTCTCGTCAAGCTATATTTTGCTATGAGTGAATGAACGGCGCGTGCGATTATTCCAGTCGGCCTGGCAGCTTCAGCCTCGCGTCACGGGATAGGACCGAGTCGCGACCCCACTCAAGACAGTCGGCGAGGCGTGAATGGAACGTGATGGTGGCGCACAGGGCGTAGCAGTACGGTAAGTCTCCCGATCAATCGAGGCATCCCAGGCCAGTCGGCGGAATATCTGCCATTCTCGCTCGACATCGCAACCGTGTTCGGGATAAGCCAAAGAACGAGGCATCGTCCCTTCCGATGCTCACTAGAAACTGCGCAGGGAGAGGTGCTGCCCATTCGCCCTCAGTTCAAACGTTGGCTCGATGAGCAAAAAGAAATTCATAAAAAACCTTTCATGTTTGTTGGCAACAATGAGACAGGCCGAAACATCGCCGGCCTGTATTGATTCCGGTCAAACTGGGCCTCAGCCAGCCCTTGGCGATATTAGAGCCTAGCGATGGAGCACCTTAAGCAGCGGCTCGAACCACGTCGACATCAAATTCCCGATGGAGGGGAAGCGCGCCGCCGCGACGGCCAGCAATGGCACCAGGCCGTGCCATAGGGTTGAAGACATGAACTCGCGATCAAAAGTTACTCGGCCGGGGGTGGTGCCGCTCAAGCGGCTCCGCACAGCATCGCGATTCATGTCGATCAGCACCCATACCGCTGCGCCTGCAACTGCGATGACGACAGCCCACGAAAGAATGTTGATGGAGTGCTCAAATTCAAATGGGTAGGTCCCAGCGGCAAGCATCAGAAGCAGACTGCCCAAGGTCAGAAATGTAAGAGTCAGAGCAAGCTGCGTACTCAGGTAGGAGTTTATGATTGCCACACCAACTAGACACTGTCGGTTCTCTAAAGTCATCGCACCGACCGCTGTAGACTGCGTGGCTAAAAGCTTGTCTCTGATGCCCAGAATCTGCTCCTCCAGTCCGCTCGTCCCTGAGTTAAACATACGACTTATGGCTCGAAGATAAGGTTGTAGCGGATCATCCGTGGCTTTTCCTACGTCAGAGTGCAGTGACGGCTCCATGGACTTCGCACGAAGGCCCTTTCGAAAAGCGAGCCATGTCAGCACGTATCGAAATGCCTCGACCAAAATCAATACGCCTGCCAACCAGAACAGCGAGTGCAGCACATAGTGGGCCACCCGACCTTCGAACGGAAACAGGAAGCTCTCGATCAGGAAGGCCCAGAGACAAAACAGCGATAGTAGGAATAGCCATGTCGCTGGCAGACTGCGGAACAATTGCAGGCCGGGTGCTCTCCGGAGCGCGTCCTTGAATGAATCCTCCACATTCTTAACTAAGTCGCGTTCACCAAGCGCTTTGCTGACACCATTGGAGAAGGCTTCTCCCGGAGGCTTAGACACGTCCTGGTTCACTCCAGCGGAGGATTCCACGAGGGCGGGTGCGGCTGACTCCTTGCTTACTCCACTGTATGATTCCCCGAGCGGGGCCTTAGACAACTCCTTGCCTATCTCAGTGGAGCACTCTGCGTGCCTGGCGGGGGACGGCTGCTGTTTGATTCGACTCAAACATTGTGCGAGGGCGCGTCGTCGCAAACCACATATAAGGTATGTGTAACATACGAGGCACAGGAACAGGACGGCGGGTATCGGAGACAAGCCGGAGGTGAGGTGAACGTGTCGAAGCTGGGCAAATAACGAGTTCTCTCGCGAACGCTTGGCGTCCAAGAGAGCATACGGATGCAAGTCAAACTGGTGAAGCAAATACCAGACCACCCCACCCAAAAGTACGAGAACTGAGAACAATAGCAACGCGACGGGTGTGACTGCCGCTCGTCGCTTATTATGATGACGCTCGTTGCTTCCCAGCTTGAGAGTAATGACAATCAATATCGAAGAAAGCACGAGCCAACCGGCCACCGCGAAACCACGCGTGGTTGGGTGAATAAAAGCCATCGGTGGCGCGGCGACTTCATAGATAACTAGAATGGTCAGAAAGATAAGAAATTCAAGCAGTCGGTATGGTTGCTCCAGCGAATCGTCAGGGTGTTTGGACCAAGCAAAGCATGCCTTCAGCTTACTCGACTTTTGAGCATTGGTTGAGCGCTGATGCGGCGCGTGCCCATTGATCGATTGTCGACGCCAATTGGCGCAAAATGCCAGGACGTTCAGCATTGCAAAAACAAAAACCGCCCAGAAAAGAATCCTTATGGCTGTAGATGGTTGGGCATGGATCCAATGGGATGGCACAAGTGGGGTCAGATCGGCAACTCCACCATCAACAGACGGCTGAGTAACTGAAAGCGGCCACACGGCGCTGTCGCCTATGACGCCTATCCAGACCCACGGCGATCCCGAACCGGAACCGCCATCTACATAGGGATCGTGCGGTGCGGTGTAGCCAAAGGACGAGGCCCCGGGACAGTCGGCTTCGCGTTCGTGAGCTCTTAATGCAAACAGTGTCGCGTTGTAGAGACCGTGGGCCGCATCAGTGGGGAAGTGCGGCATTCCTGGCGGATTAGCTACTAACCAGGGGGCGAGCCAAAACAGGGGATAAGTGCTGGCAACGATCATGCCATGCAGCGCTAGGTCGTCATGCGTAAGAAAGATGTCGTTTGCGAGCGTAAAGAGCCGCAGGCCTGGGCAGTACTTCTGAGCGGCCTCCGCCAGGGTGATCACGTCTTTGATATCGGTGCCAATCAGTCCGAGGTATTGAACGTTGCGCCGACATTGTGCCATTACGATCGACGCGAGCTGCAGATCGACGGAGGATGTTGTCAACGTGGCCATCGGGTGGATGATATCTGATGCTTCCCGATCGTCCTGGAGGGACAGCTGAAGAAAGCGCCGGGGAAACTGTGCAGCGGGCGTTTCTTTCAGGCGCTCGTGCTCGAGTGCATTTCGGACGCTGGAGACATGTATTGGAAAGCGGTGCGTATTTCGAAAGAGATCGTCCTCGCGATTTTGATCTAGGCCCTCGATGTCAAAGCCGCCGGCATCCGGCAAGCCACCATCGGGCGAGCCGCCGTCTGAACGGGTGATGGGGCTCAAGAATCCACCGCCGTAACGGGTGTTGGATTCGACCAGCACGGCAACGCGATCCGATTGCACATGTAGATCGTTGACGAGGTATTTTGTCAGCTCATCCCTGAGCACGTCGTCCGTGAGCACCGTGGTGTGATAGGTGATTCCCGCATCTATTTGACGGAGCAGATCGCCATTCTCAGGATTGGTCGCGCTTCCCGAGACGATGTCCACCTTTACATCGGGATATCGCTTGAAGAACTCGGTCAGCACGAGCTTAAGGGAAGGAATCGAGCCGGAGTAGGTCGGTCCGACAATTGATATGGACGTTCGATGCGATTGCGACAAGTAATCAAGCGCGCTGAGCAGTGCTTCCCCGTGAATGCCCTTCGTTGGTGTTTCACCCACCAGGAGCACCAGCAGCGACCGCGCCGTGTCGCGCGTGAGTTGCCGAAAAAGTACGGCTCCAGGTTGCGTGTGTGCAAGGCGTATATCACGCGTGCGTAGCGCGTCTTGCGAGGAATCTTTTGCGGATCGTTGTCGCTCTATCGCTGTCTGCCACGGCAAGTAGTATTGGTCGACACGAAGACACAGACGCTCCGCAGCGCTGCGAATAGCATCCACCGCCCTATCGAAGTCTATGCCGAATGAAGAATCGGCCGGGTCCGGAACCAGAGCTATTACTGCCTGCGCAATGAATTCGTGATCCTCAGCCTGTTTCCAATAATCCCCAGCGTCCGAAGGGAACGCGGTGGCCCAAGAAGTTCCGAAGAATGCGGTCACTGTTTGTTTCACAGGACATAGCGGATCGTTGGAGCCCGAGCACGAATCCTGTGATACCCCCTCCGTGTGGTTGATAGCGGGCGCTTCACGGGTCGATTGCGCAGCAGTCCTGGCCGTGCCACGAGGGCTGCTAACCGAGACGATGCCGAGCGCCGCTAAGAGAGCGGCAAGGAAGACGCGACCACCCGAGCGCCCATTCATGAGGGCCTCCTATGCGGCCTGCAGATGCGGAAGCCCTGTTTGGGCAGAACCTAACATCCGAATTGATTGGCGGTTCAGCAGCAATTGCAATTGTCTTCGCGCGTGAATCGACGCGCTCCACACGAGAAGTCGACACGCTCTACCCCTTCAGCCCGAAATACACCTTTGAGGACCCCTCCAACAACTCACTGCTTGCAGCCCCGGCATAGATAACCCAGGTGCCCGTTGAGCGGAGGTTGAGCAGCGCGACGCGCGGACCGTACGCCCGGCTTGGGAAGATTACAATCACTTTCGTGGAGAGGCGGATCTGCGTGGAGGACGGGATGCGCCAGACGTTTGACCAGCTCGATGAGCTCGTGGCGTCGCTGCGCGGCTGACTTTGCCCGATCACGGATGGCGTCAGCGGCAGGCGCTGCGGCTTCGTCGAGCACCTGGCCGTCCACCGTGAGGAAGCGCAAGCGATCGCCGCGGTGACTTGAATGTGCAGGTGCATCGCGAGTAGTACACTCCTCGCAGAGGGCACGCGGATGAGACTCCCCAATGGCTGGCACAGCGTGACGCCACGGATCGTCGTCGACGATGTAGCCGGCCTGGTCGAATTCTTGAGTCAGACATTCAATGCGACAGGCGAGCTCCACGCCGATCGGCCCGCGATCATGCAAATCGGCGATTCGGTCATCATGGTCAGCAGCGCGGGGCCGCGGGAGGCGATGCCTGCCTTCCTCTACCTCTATGTCGAGGACGCCGACGCGACCTATCGGCGTGCGCTGCAGGCGGGCGCCCAGTCGCTCGAGGAGCCGAGCGATACGCCGTACGGCGATCGCCGCGGAATGGTGCGGGACCGCTGGGGCAACGTCTGGCAGATCGCGACCCCCAAGGAGAAGGCCCTGGCCGAGCCGACCGCGAGCACCGTGTTGCACTCTGGGCCGTTTGAGTTGACCCCCGTCGGCTACGTTCGGTCATCTCTGAAGGAGCGCGAGCAGGCTCCGAAGCAGGGGAGCGAAGGAGCTCCGCACGCTTGGATCGATCTCCAGAGCACCGTCGCCGACGGGCTCGGAGGCGTTCGCGTGGGGGACGAGATCGTGATGATCACATGGTTTCACCGAGCGAAGCGTGACGTTCTGAAGGTACATCCGCGAGGGAATACGAACCTTCCGCTCACCGGTGTGTTTGCCACGCGATCGCCGGACCGACCCAATCCGCTCGGATTACATCGTGTCACTGTGCTGGCCATCGAGGGAACGAAGCTGAAGGTCGCTCCGCTGGAGGCCATCCACGGGACCCCCGTCGTCGATATCAAGCCAGTCCTTTCTCGAACGGCGGACTCGTAGCCGCGGGAGCAATCGCAAGATCCCGCGGTGGCCTCAGTGGCACCACTAAAGCTACAAAACTCGGGTTATTTGTCCCAAGGGCTGGAAGAAACGGCTCGACCGACATCACCACTTCCTTTTTGGGACGCGTAAGAACAGCGAGCTTGGGGGCAACCGGGCTCTGTTCCACCACCAGGATCTCGAAACCACGTACGATCTCCGAGAGGATGATCATTGTTTCGATCATCGCAAATCGCTTACCGATACAAACTCGAGGACCCGGCCGTTGCTTTCCAACCAGCGTTCGGGAATGAATTCGTCCGGAGATGGGAAAAGTCTGGATGCCGGTACATTCCCCAAGGGAGACAACACCAGTGAAGAGCGGGGTGGCGCGGCCGCTGGGAAGGGCCTCAGCGGTTGCCTTGGTTCGCTGGCTGCCTGTCTGCACCGCGAAAAGCTTGTCGGAGGTGTTGGTTCGCTCGTCCATTCACGTAGAACTTTTGTCAGCGATTGCCGCCCAACACGTCGAAGCGTCCCATCACTCCAGCATTCAAAAACACGTTGACCTTTCGATTCTGGATGTCCGAGAAGGACGTGTCCTGCGCCAACTCCTGCGTCAAAAAGACGGTGGCGGACGCTCCGATATAGGGGGAGATGGTGATTCCCGGTTGAACGGGAACGTCGACGCCTACTTGCAGGCGAGCGAACTCGAGGCCGTGGCGCGCATCGCGACCTTCCGGTCGGTTGACGAAATAAGCTCGCCAGCCGGTCCCCACGCTGACCCATGGATCGAAGCTCTCCCCTGGCAGGAAGTGATAGGTGCCCTGGATTCCGGCTGAGGTGGTCCAATTGTTGTGCGCATTGCCCGGCGCATCGCCTGTCGACAACCATCCCGTCGTGCCGTAGACCCCGACGAGCCAGTTGGGGTTGATGCGCCAGCCGAGGTCCACTTCTCCGGAAATTCCTGGGCCGCCGCTGTCGGTCAACGAGCGCACACCGTCGCCCACGTCTCCGACTCCTTGGCTGTAGCCGGCCGCGATGCCAATCTCGAAAGCGTTGTACAGACCGCTGTTGGCATCGGGCGCGGAACGGGAAACCACGGTTGCTTCCTGGGCTCCCGCGGTAGACCCAATAGCCAGCAGCCATCCCGCAATGGCAAATGTGGAACTCTTAATTAACATCATTTTATTTGTCTTCAAGCTCACGACTGCCTCCTTATGTTGGTTTGTTTGGTACAGGTTTGTTTCGTGAGAAGCCCGCGCTGCAACCGGCGCGCCATGTACTAAGGAAGCGGCGATCGTGAATCTCGCTCAGGGTCGTTAAAAAGCTTGACGTCGCCTGATCAATTCTCGAACAGGTGTCGGCCTTACGACACGCGCGCGGATTCGAGTCGCAATGGCTCGAAGCGTTGAGATTGTGAAAAAACAACTCGACGAAGTAGTGCAGCCGGTAGACGGCTCGGTTAATTCGCCATTGCTGCTTAGGGGACAGATAACGGGCGAGGTCCGGGCACTCCAGGTGTCCGGCTCTGACCGATTCGCGGCTGGCGCGTCGCCTGCTTGGCCGAGTGCCAACGGCACAATTTTGTGGCCGTCGCCGTGACCATCGGCGCGATGGCTCGAGACGCGAAGATGTTTCAAACCATCTTGCGCGACGACTCATCGCAATCGTGAAGGTCGCTACGAGCGGCTCATGCGCTCCTTTCGAGGCCGAGGCGGGCGCGGACGCGCTGCGGACTTGCCAGGCGGGCCGCTCGAAGTGACGGAGCGGCGACGCCCGCTGTACGCAGAGCCGGCAACGTTTCGCGCCCTTAGAGTGGAGCGCGGTCGGCATGGCACGTGAAGGGAGGCGTTGCAGGAACAGCGAGATCGCCGATGAACTCCTCTCCATACCTCCATCCCCTCCCGGGTCAGATCTCCGCACGCAGCGCCGAGATCGAAGGCCAAGTCGTCACAGTGTCCGCCCTCATTCGCGGTTGCGTCGAGCGCGTGCTGGTGGTTGAGAACCAGCTGGTCGAGAAGGGCGACTTGCTAATCGAGCTCGACCATCGCGAGCTCGATCGGCAGATCGCTGCCTTCTCGGCGGAGTTCGACGCTGCGTTGGTTGCCTGGGTCAGGGAGCACATGGCCACGTGCGCCGGGGGGCTCCTCGAGGACGGAGGAGTCTCATCGGAGAGCATGCGCCCGTCGCCGGAAGAGCGGCGTGCGCATAACCGCTATCTGCTCGCGTGCCTGCGCCGGCTCGATGCGGACGTGCTGGCGCCAGTCGATGGCCGGGTGATCGGGGCCCCCCTACGGCCCGGCGAGCTCGTGGGCATTGCGCAGCCTCTCGTCACCATCCTGGAATCCGACGAACTTTGGATCGTGGCGACCTTCGACAAGGACGCGCTCGAGCGCATCCGCCCAGGCCAGGGCGCGTCGGTGCACGCAGCCGATGCCGTCTTCGCAGCACGCGTCGACAGCATCGCCGATGCGGACGGCCAGGTATTGCTGGAGTTCGTCGAGTCCGCTGTGCAGCCGGCAGCGCTGCTGCGGCCGGATGCGCCTGCGGGTGTGATCGTGGATACGCAACCGCCAAGAAATCCGGCCATGTGCTGAAGCGCCATGCCAACATTCCTCAAATTCCTCACTGCGCTGAGAGCGGTCAAAGACGTTCCCGAGAACGACGGGAAAGGATTTTCGCCTCTTGATCTATCTACGTGGGCGGTCTCCGCGCTCATTGAGGAAGCGGAGCTGACGCCAAAGCCGGCGCTCGTGGATCGCGGAAGGAACGGAGCCCATCGGGATCTTGATCTTGCAAAGCTCAGGCGCTCAGCGCGGGCATTGGAAGACGGGTTCACCGCTATCGCCGAAACAGCGTGGGAGAAGGCGACATCGATCCGGCTGCGAGAGCACGTCGGATCGATTGGTCGGGCCATGGAGCGAAAAATGATGGACGCGACCGACGGAAGCAACGCGCACCGCGGCGCGATCTGGTCGGTCGGATTGGTCGTGGCCGCCGCCGCCCAGCGACATCCAGATGGATCCGCTGCGGGCATCGCCGCCGCAGCAGGAGTGCTCGCGCGCCTGCCGGACCGGTTCGCGCCGTATCCGCTCAGCCACGGCGCTCGGGCACGCTTCAAATTTGGCGTTGCGGGCGCGCGCGGCGAGGCGCAGTCGGGTTTCCCAAACGTGATCCTGGTCGGCCTTCCTGCGCTCCGATCGGCGCGCGAGGGCGGGGCGCCGGAGGACCGCGCGCGTCTAGACGCCCTCATGGCCTTGATGTCGAGCGTCGACGATACCTGCCTGCTCCATCGAGGTGGACGTGCCGCGCTCGAGGCGGCTCAGGAAGGTGCCCGGGCCGTCATAGCTGCGGGCGGGACGGCATCGCGGGATGGATTGCACCGCCTCTATCGACTGGACGCGAAGCTGATGTCGCTCTGGGCTTCGCCGGGCGGCAGCGCCGACCTGCTGTCCGTTACACTTTTTCTCGATTCGGTCGAGCGCGGAACACGCGCCCTGGCTGGCGCGACGAAAGCCGCTCCAGCGGCGACCCGCGCCTGTTCGAGGTGAAGGTCGCGGAAAGAACGGGTCTCCGGTGAGACCGGTAGGCAGCAGTTGAATTACCAATGGCGCATCCTCGCCGACCGGCCGGCCCGCGACGACGGCATCGCGTCGCGGAATGTGGGGCCCCCGGTGCTCGGCATGAACTGGGATGGCGGCGCGGCAACTTACTCGCACCTAGTGCATCCGAGGGACAAGCATGTCTACGCAGGCAAACCAAGCGTATAGGTCCTAGTGACGGCGGCGTCCTCGAACGTTGATTCGCGACGGCACGATCCGTGAATGGTTGCGGCGCGGAGGATCGCGAGACACGATGAACCTTCGATGCTGCCCGAAGCGACGCCGAGGCGAACTGGCGGGTGCAAAGCGTGACGCGACCACGCTCCTCGCCGTCTTGCTGCTCGCGGCGAGTCCCGCGATCGCGGAGGGAACATCGATCGGGGTCTCGAGCGGACAGTACGGTCTGCGGACGGGGCAACCGCGCGAAGTCGGAATCCAGGTCGAGGTTCGTCCGCCGTGGCAATGGGGACTCTTGCGACCCGTCGTGGGAGCGCTCGCCGGCAGCAGGGGCAGTGGATATCTGTTCACCGGGCTCGTGCTCGAGCTCCTGCTTCCTGAAGATGTGCTGGTCAGCCCTGGGTTCGGCCCCGGAATCGTGCTCTCGCAGGGCGATCGCAATCTCGGCACCCTGATCGAGTTTCGCTCGTCGATCGAGCTGTCCCGGCTTCTCGTGTCGCCGGTGCGTCTCGTCATTTCGTTCAGCCACCTGTCGAATGGCGGCTTGAGCCGGCACAACCCCGGAGTGGAGACCATGATGCTCGGGTTCGAGTTCGCGCCTCCTGGCTGAAGCTGATCGCGGTCGGGTTACTCGGCCGACGAATTGAGGCCGTACTTCTTGAGACGATCGATCAGCGCGCTGCGGCTCATGCCGAGCCGGCGTGCCGCCTCGGACTGGTTGCCGTCCGCCTCGGAAAGCGCCTGTGCGATCAGGCCGCGCTCAAATGCATCGAGCTGCTCCTTCCATGTCAACCCGCCTTCAGCCGTAGGTTCCTGCGCGTTCGCCGGGACGAACGCATCGGCGCCGATGTCGCCACCGCGGCTCATCGCCACCATGCGGGCGACTGCGTTCTCCAATTGGCGAACATTGCCGGGCCAGTCCGCGCGCCGGAGCGCGTCGATCAGCTCGGGAGAAAGCCGCACCCCCTCGATCCCGAACCGCTGCCCGTATCGGCGCGCGAACTCCTCCGCGAGCGTCGGGATGTCCTCGCGACGCTCCGCCAGCGGCGCAACCACCAGCTCGATCACCGCGAGCCTGTAGTAAAGGTCCTCGCGGAAGCGGCCGGCCCGCGCATCGGCCGCAAGGTCGCGGTTGGTGATCGCGATGACGCGGACGTCCACCTTCTCGACACGCCCCGCGCCCACCGGCTGGATCTCGCCTTCCTGCAGGGCGCGCAGCGAACCGCGAGATCAGCACGTCGAAGCCAAGGGCTCTCAAGATATCCGCTGGGGGAGGAAGTCGTCATGTCCCGCATCGGGTGCCGGGGCGAGACTGCGCAAGGTCATCTCCGCCAGCACGACCGGCTTTTGCCCGCGCACGCTGGGGTCTTCGAGAAACTGTTCGAGCGCCCGTTGGAGCAGGTCGAGCGTGAGCGACAGGTCGTCCATCAGCGACGCGATGAGTTTCGAGGGGTCGCCGCGGCGGAAGAATGCTCCGTGAATGAGGTTGACGCCGAGCACGCCCAGCGTCTCTTGCTGGCGCGCGGCCGTCGAGTCCAGTGTTTGCAAACGCGAAGAAGCACTTCGTGTCGCCGCGCTGCGCGTGCAGCCGCTCGTCTAACTGACCAAACTCCTGTTGGAGCATGGCCTCGAGGCGCTGTCGGCTGACATATCGCTTGGCAGGGCCGTAGAGTCCATCGCTCACCGCCATGTCGTAGGCGGAGATGGACTTTGCTATGGTTCCCGCTGCGCCGCCGACGGAGAAGAACGAGCGCGCGACCTCCTGGCCGCCACCGATCTCGGCGAATGTGCCGTATGCTGGCGCTTCGAAGTTCAGTGCCAGCGCCTTCTGCCGCGTGGTGACGGAATCGTTGTTCATGACAGTTTTGTCTTTCGGTCGGTCTGTTACCGGAACGCAAGTGAAGGGAGTTGTGTAACGGGCGCCTGCGGCCTCCGGCTGCTTTGGCTCTCTGATCGCTGAGCGCGAACGGAAGCTCACGGCCCGCCCAGCGGTCGAGGCCAAGCTGATCCTCGCGACGACAGGAACCCGAGCTGCGGCAAAATGCCGCACGCGTCCTCGCTGACGGGTCTGCTAGAGCGGGTGCCGAAAGGGGTGCGTCTCGAAACTCTCCGCATGATTCAACACACCGCTCTTGGCGCTCGCCTGCTCCTTCTTGCCTCAGTTCTTTTCGGCAACTCCTTCGCCTTCGGCGCAAGCGAGACGGGTGAAATACTTGACGACCCGGCCTCCTCCGAGGAGCCCGCGACTCCCGAGGGCGCCAAGAGGGCTTCGTCCTCTGAAGAGATCGAAGTGCGGGGAGAGAGAATTGGCGGTCGCTCGGTCCTGACACAATCGCAGGCGATTGGGACCCTCACCCAGCAAGAGCTCAACCGGAATGACGGGCTGTTCCTGGAAGACTCCATCAATCTTCTTCCCGGTGTGCGCCTGGAAAACCGTACCCCTTCCGGCGGCCAACGCATCACCATTCGCGGCTACGGCAATGGCACCAACTTCAATGGAACTGGATACAAGGCCTACCTCAATGGCATTCCGGTCACGGACGCCGAGGGGACCACCATCCTGGACGACGTCGATGTCTCCACGCTTGGGAGAGTGGAAGTGATCAGGGGACCCGCTTCGAGCTTGTATGGCTCGGGCATCGCAGGAGTGGTGAAGATGTTCACGCTGCGCCCGGAACCGAGAACCACGCGCTTCACGCAGGAGCTCATCGGAGGTACCCAGTCGCTCTTCAGGACCAATAGCCGCGTCGAACACGGCTCCGATGGCTCCTTGCTTCTCCTGAATTACGGCCATCAACATTCAGACGGCTACCGCGTTCGTAGTCAGTCCAGAAAAGACTACGTGCTCTTCTCCGGGGATTTCGAGGCCGGCTTCCGGCAGCTGCTTTCTGTCTACGGCGCTTTCAACCGGTCCTACGAGCAGCTTGCAGGCCAGCTCACTGAAGAGCAATTCACGACCAAACAAAACATCGATGAACTCGCGTATGAGACGAACGATGCGCACGTCGCAATCGATAGCATTCGCTTCGGAGTTTCTCACAGCTATCAATTTCACCGTGCCGTGAGCAATGTCAGCAGTGCTTACGCCAGTGGCTACCAATTGGATCAGCCCTTCGCCGGCGGCCGCAGCGATAATCTGGCGCTAAACTTTGGCGGAAGAACGGCATTCAACTTGCGCTTTGGTGGACCGGCCTTCTCGGTCGCCGGTGTGATCGGTACCGAAGTTCAACAGACCAACTCGTTCAAGAAGAGCTACAACTTGGTCGACATAGGGGGGATACGGGGTGACTTGCAGGTGGTGGCGCTTCAATCCAACACGTTCACGCAGTGGGATTTCATGTTGCCGTACGAAGTCACCCTGACCGCGGGCGCAAGCCTCAATTTCGTCCACTACAACATCAAGGACCGACTCACCAACGTTGCCAATCCAAGCCACGCCGATCAGTCCGGGGTCAAGGACTTCACGCCGGTGGTTACACCACGCGCGGCATTGTTGAAGAGATTCGGTAGGCAGATCGCCATCTATGCTCAAGTGAGTCAAGGCTATTCTCCCCCCACGTCGGGGAGCGTGGTGATCCCACAAATCGGAGTAGTCAATACCGACTTGAAGCCCGAACGCGCAACGTTGTACGAGATTGGTACCAAGGGCAATTTGATCCAAGGCCGCTTATCGTACGAACTCGCTCTGTTCGACATGGTTGTAAAGGACAAGCTCACGCCCATGGCGGTGACCAGCGGCAGCGGCACGGTGCTGTATACGTTTACCACCAATGCCGGAAGCCAAAACAACCGAGGTCTGGAGCTCGCCACGAAGTACAACCTGATCAGCGACAAAGACAGTTTGGTGACTGTGCTCCAACCCTTCCTTACGTACTCGCTGTCGAGTTTTCGTTACGATGATTTCAAGAGCGACAACAACAACAGCGCCAGCACCGTCGACTACACGGGGAAGAAAGTAGTGGGTGTGCCCACTCACGTGCTCAATGTTGGGTTGGACGTTGCGCTGCAGTGGGGATTTTATCTCTACGGCACGTATCAATACGTCGATTCAGTGCCCCTCACCTACGACAATGCGCACCTGGCCAAGAGCTATTCCTTGCTCAATGCGAAGCTTGGATACCGGAGAGATATCGACCGGCACTTCCGACTGGATGCTTTCGCTGGTGGCAACAACCTGCTCGGCAGCCTCTACTACACCATGGTGTTCCTCAACGCGAGCTACAGCGGTCCTCCGCCCAACGTCTACTTGCCCGGCCCGTACAAGCCAACCTTCTATGGAGGCGTCGCTTTGAGTTATTCGCTCTAGAGCCGACGGTCATGAACCGCTACCTGCCGATTGCTTCGCTGACTCTCATGCTGTTTGGGTGCAGGTTCAAGAACGAGGATCGGCGAGAGCACCAGCAGCGGATCGTTTGTCTCTCCAAGCAATACAGTGAAATCTTGTACGCGCTGGGAGCCGAGCGGGATCTGGTGGCCGTGGATCTCTCCAGCACCTATCCCCCGGAGATCAAATCCCTCCCCACCGTGGGGTACCACCGAGCGCTGAGCGCCGAGGGGATCGCGTCGGTCAAGCCGACCCTCATTCTCCACGACAACAACGTGGGCCCCGAGCACGTGATGCGCCAGTTGGAGGAATTGAAGATTCCGATGAAGGTATTTGATGCGAAGGGAGTGGACATCCCCACTGCCAAGGAATTGGTGAGCGAGATGGGGCGCTATTTCCATCGGGAAGCGCGCGCCGAGAGTTTGAATCAGAAGCTCGACCTTGATATGGGAAAAGCCTTTGCCAGAACCCATGCCTACTCGACCAAGCCCAAGGTTCTGGTGATCCACTTTGGTCGGGCGATGAACACCTATTTGACGATCACCCGCGCTAGCACGGCCGGGAAGATGATCGAGTGGGCAGGCGGGCAAATTCCAATCCCGGGGGAGCGGGGCATGATCCAACTGTCGCCCGAAGTGATCGCCTCAGCGGATCCGGATGTGATTCTCTTGACCGATTTCGGGTACGACAGGCTCGGCTCACCCGAGCAAGTCACGACTCTGCCCGGCGTGGACACCACCCGCGCCGCCAAGAAGAGACGCATCCATCGCGTCGAGGAGCACGACCTGGTGTACATCGGTCCGCGTACCGGCGAGAACGTATTGAAGTTACAAGAATTGATTCATGCCGGCGAAGCCACTCGCTAGCCCGTATGCGGGGATCATTCCGATCCTCACGATCGCGCTGGTCGTGATCGCTGCGTTTTCAATTCGCTTCGGCGCCGTGGCCATCGACTTCAATGAGATCGCCTCGGCGGTGGCCAAGGGGTGGAGCGCACCCGATTCACTCGACCTGGTCGAGCGGATTTTCGTGGAGATCCGCTTGCCGCGAGCGCTCGCCTGTATCTTCGTCGGAGCAAGCCTGGCGATGGGGGGAGTGTTGATGCAGGCGCTGTTTCGCAACCCGATCGTCGAGCCGGGCCTGGTGGGCACCTCGAGTGGGGCCGCATTCGGCGCATCCTTGTACTTCGTGCTGGGTGCCGTGCTCAAGTTTCACGCGGGTCCATGGACGCTGCCCATCGCGGCATGCCTCGGCGGGGGGGCCGCAACCGCCTGCGTGTTCCTGATATCGGAAACCGCGGCGGTCAACAGAGAATCGACCACCGGGCTGTTGCTGATTGGAATTGCGGTCAATGCACTGTTCCTCAGCGGCGTCGGGTTTCTTTCGTACATCGCGCGCGATCCGCAGGCGCGCTCGATTACGTTTTGGAGTCTCGGTACGCTGTCCGGCGCCAACTGGCGGGCAGTGCTCGTGCTGGGAATAGCAACCACTGTCGGTCTGGTGATCGCCCTGCGCTATGCCCGACAGCTCAACGCGCTGATGATGGGAGAGGACGAGGCGCTCTATTTGGGCGTCCACGTCGGCCGACTGAAGCTGGCGATCATCGCCGTCAACGTGATGATTGTCGCGGTGGCCACCTCAATCACCGGAATCATCAGTTTCGTGGGACTGATCGTGCCGCACCTTCTCCGGCTGATGAGGGGATCGGACAATCGCTTCCTGTTGATCGGCAGCGTATTTCTCGGCGCGATTCTCTTGACGCTAGCGGATATCGTGGCGCGGTTGGTATTGAAACCGGCGGAGCTACCGATCGGAATCGTCACATCCGCCGTGGGCGCTCCAGTGTTCATCATGCTCCTCCGGAGCAGGCGGTATCGATTCTGATGCAGGTGGATGGTCCCAAGATCCGGCAAGGTGGCACCAGGATGCTGTGTGTTGATCAGGTCACGCACCGGGCAGGCAAAAAGCCGCTGGTGGATCGCGTTTCAGCGAATTTTGAAAGCGGCCAATTGAACCTGGTGATCGGACCGAACGGCGCCGGCAAATCGACGCTGATCAAGCTGCTCAGTGGGCAGCTGCGGGCCGAGGCAGGAACCATTGCCTACGATTCGATGGACGTCCGTTCGATGACCTATCGAGAGCTGGCGAAGATCCGCGCCGTGCTCTCTCAGAACATCGAGATCTCTTTCCCGCTGCGGGTCTGGGAAGTGGTGATGATGGGACGATACCCGCATTTTGTCGGTAGGCCTGGCGCTGCGGACGAGCGCGCTTGCGAAGAAGTGATGCGGTTTTTTGATGTCTCGGATATGGCCGATCGCGATTACCTCACGCTGAGCGGAGGAGAAAAACAACGCGTTCACTTCGCGCGGGTGTTGGCGCAGATCTGGTTTTCCGTTTCGGGAAAGAGTCGATACCTGTTTCTGGACGAGCCGCTGACCTTTCTCGACATTTATTATCAATTCGAGTTCATGGGGAAGCTGCAGGAGCTCTTGAAAGTGGGCGACCTGGTGGTGGTGGGAGTGGTGCACGACCTCAACCTGGCAGCGCGCTTTGCCGATAGCATCCTGCTCTTACACCAGGGCAAGGTGCTCGCCTGCGGCTCGAAGGCAGAAGTGCTGACGCGAGAGAACATCCAGACCGCGTTCCGGTTGGAACCCGCGCTGTTGCGAACCGATGACGGAACGATGCACCTGGTATTCGAGTAGGCATTTCTCAGGAGCGCGGGCTGGCGCCCAGCCGCTCGACAACGAGCACACCTCCTGCCCCGCGCCGGAGCCGCGTTTCTTTGGCTGCTGGATTACCCGGCTGACAGACCAAGGTGAGGATCGCCGGCCGTCGGTGCAAGCGTTTCCTGTTGCGATAGAGGAGCATCGGCTGCAACTTTTCCGAAAGCAAAGGTGAAGCATGGAAATCGGATTCATTGGGCTGGGCAACATGGGATTCCCTCTCCCGTTGGCGAGCTTGATCCATGACCATTTCGTCGAAGCATTGGCGCTGGGGCGCGGCGACCTCGACTGGTCAGCGCTCTCTTCGGTGATCCGCGGCGCGGCCGGGCTGTCAGCCAGTCCGGCCCAGGCGTAGACAGAGCTACTTCCGGGTCTCTATCAGCTCGATGCGATATCCGTTCGGATCCTCGACGAAGGCGATCACCGTGGTGCCATGCTTCATCGGGCCGGGCTCGCGTACGATCTTGCCGCCCGCGGCGCGGATCCGCCCGCAAGTGGCGTAGATGTCCTGGGTGCCGATGGCCACGTGCCCAAACGCGTCGCCGAGCGTGTAGCTCTTGGTGTCCCAGTTGTGCGTCAGCTCGAGGACCGCCGTAGATTCCTCGTCGCCATAACCGACGAAGGCAAGCGTGAAGCGGCCGCTCTCGTAGTCTTTCTTGCGAAGCAGCTTCATTCCGAGGATGTCGGTGTAGAAAGCGAGCGACTGTTCCAGATCGGCGACCCGCAGCATGGTATGAAGGATGCGCATGGGCGCACCTTAACAGCAGCCGGCGCGCGTGCGAATGCGTCGGTTCCGGCCGCTGACCAGGCGATACAAACTACTTCACCTGCGTCGCCAGCGGCTTCCCTTTTTCCACGATGTACGTGGCGAGCACCTTAGCCGCCGTGCTGCCCGCGTTCTTGGCGGCATGGACGGTTCCAGCCGGGACGAAGAAGGAATCGCCTGCCTTGAGGGTGCGTGGCTTTCCTTCCACCTCGAGCTCAATCGTGCCCTCCAACACGTACGCCACCTCCTCGCCCGGGTGGGTGTGCTTGCCCACCATTCCTCCCGGACTGAAGTCGGCCCGGACCTGCACGGTCTCGCGACCGGGAGTGCTGAGGTCGTGCCGCTGAAGCTCCACGCGCGTGAAGCCGGGCTGCTGTGCATAGAGCGACTGGATTGCCCACGTGGTGGCAATCACGGCGGCGACACCGGCGGCTGCCATCGTGAATCTGCGCTGGCTCATGCTCGATTCCTCCTAAAGTCCCATCATCTCGCGGAGGTACATGGGCGGCGGTGTTCCAAACGAGAGCATCCGATCATGCAATTGTTTGTAATCCACATTCCCCGGGTTCTTCAGCTCGTACGCGCGCCGGATGTCGTCCATCGCGATGCTTCCAACGTAGTAGGTCGAAAGCTGGGCGGAGGTCAAAGCGGCTCGGCGCCACTTGCCGGTGGCCTCTCCCTCCTCCTGAAAACCTTCGTTCATCATCAAGGACACCGCTTCCTTCTCGGTCATCCCGGCGGTGTGGATCTTGGAGTCCAGGATGGCATTGATCGTCATCCGCAGCCTCATCTTCAGCTGCTGCAGCCGTACCTCTGGGCCGCCGTAGCCTTGCTCCGCCATCACCCGCTCTGAGTAGACGGCCCAGCCCTCCGCGAAAACGCCGCTGCGGAAAAGCGAGCGGATCATCGTCGGGGCTTTGAACTGGTTGGAGTGGGCGAGCTGCAGGTAGTGACCGGGCATCGCCTCGTGGATGGTGAGATCTTGAACCATATAGTCGTTGTACTCTCGAAAAAAAGATTCCACCCGCTGGGGAGGCCAGTCGCTCGGCGTGGGTGAGATGGCGAAGAACGTCTCGCCGTTTTTCTCGAGCGGTCCCGCGGAATCGCAATAGGCGACGGCGACGCCGCGGTTGTACTCGGGCATCACGATGATCTTCACCGGTTGGTTGGGCACGGTGACCAGGTTGCGGGAGCGCACGAATTCGGTTGTCTGTTTCAAGGCCTCGCCGGCCTTGGCGACGATGGTGTCATTGGTGGGGTGCTTTTCGAACAGCTTCTCCAGCACCTTGGCAATCACCTCTTTGCGGTTGGCGCGATCGGCCGCGGCTGCCTGGACGGGGAAATAGGATTTGTACAGCGGAAGGGCAACGGCGTACGCCTGACTCTGGGTGGCAGCCAGGTCGGCTTCCGCACGTTGGAGGATCTCCTCTTTCGACAAGTCGGATTCCACCGAGTAACGGAGCTTCTTCCGGAATTTCTCGTCGCCCAGCCGGAAATCGCCGTTTGATTTGGGCAGCAGCTCGTCCTGCAGCCACCGTCCGTAAAGGTCCAGTGAGGTCATTGCCAAAGCCTGCACCGGTGCCATCTCTGCCTTGAGCGCCGGAGCTTGAGCGAGGAAGCCGCTCAACTCCTCCGATACCAGACGAATGCTTCCCTTGTTTTGGGCAATTGCTGTTTCAGTGTGCACTTTGGGTGGGTTCTTGAGATTGGCTTTGGCCTGGGCGATCACCTCAGGAAGATGCGTGAGCCGCTGTTTCACGCTCCGCAGCCGTGTTTCCAGCGGGGCGAAGTCCCGCATCAGAAGCGCATTGATCGAGCGCGAGACGTTGTAGTGCAACGGATTCCACTCGTATTCGCGCAGCACATCGATGCTGAACAATTGATAACTGATTCGGTCCTTGAGGATGCGATAGTCGACCTGGTTCACCGGGCTCAAGTTGGCGAGCGGGATTTGTTCCAGCGCGCTCAGGTAGCGAGCGCTGAGCTCGCGCTGCTTCTGAACTCCGGCCAGGCTGTAATCGTTCAGACGGTCGTCGAAGCGATGGTCGCCCAGCAGCGTGGCCTGCTCCGGATTGAGCTGAAGCATCTCCTCGACGTACTTCGCGGCCAGTCCCTCGAACTGTTCGTCCATCGTTCCCTCTCGTCCACGCGGCTGGGTCGTGGAGCAGGATGCCGAGGCGATTACCGCGGCGACCAGGATCTTGATTCGCATGTTGGCTGTACCTTTCGGCCGCCGACCCTAGCAGAGCCGCGCCCGGCGCTGTCGAGCGAAACCGGCTGAGGGCGCGGGCTCGATTCCGAAGCGGGTGGGGGATAGGCGAGTTCACCGCGGACCGCTGGGGTGATCTCTCAAGCGCTCGGAGCGGCGGAATCCCCGCAGACGGGGCAACTGTCGGCGGTAGTCATCCGGAGCAGCCATCCATGCCCCGGCTCGTGGACCATCACCCAGAACACGGCTCGTTTCCGGCAGGCTGGACATCGAACGGCAAAAGCGGTCCAGCTAAACCCGGCGGCCGAGAACGCGAGCGCAAAGACTATCCAAGTGAGCGTCGCGGCGCCTCCCAGGACGATGGCCGCGCCGAGAAGGACAATGCTCCCCAGGATCCACGCCATGCCCAGCTTGAGCTTCCAACCCTGACCGGTCCGGCGGAGCCACTCGCTCACGTGCATCTCCGATCTCTGTTGTACCAGCAGATTGCCTCAAGCCACCTCATCAGTGCCCGGTGCGCAGATCATCTCCGTGCGTGCACACGCCTGCCGCAGGAGCTTGGCCTCCCGGTACTCCGGCGAGCTCCACCAGGCCTTGGCTTGTTGCACCGAATCGAACTGCAAAATCACAAACCGCTTCGGGCACCACCGGCCCTCCAACGTCTCCACTGGCTGGCCCCGGACCAGATAACGTCCGCTGTATTTTCGGATCGAGGCTGGCGCCAACTGTTTGTAGGTTTCGTACCGGGTGGGGTCGGTCACTTCAATCTCGACGACAACGTAGGCCGGCATATCGCCTCCTGTTCTCTCACCCTTAAACCAATGGAGAGAGAAAGTCGCGATCGGCCTATGGGGACGAGCTGACGCCCGGAAGCAAGCGTCCGAACACATCGAGACGCGTTTCAGTTCCGGCGTACACCTTGCCGTTGGCCACCGTGGGCAAGGTGAACTTCAAGCCCTTGCCCATGCGATCGCGCTGCTGTGGCGCCTGATTGCTGTTGTAGATCTCGGTCATCGGAGTGGCCATCGCGTCATAGGCGCGCAGTACTCCCGGATTGCTCTCCTGAATCACCCAGATGATTGCATCCTCTACTATGCCGGTCGCGGTCATTCGCCCTGAAAGGCTCGGGATGCCGCCCTTGAGCTGAAACTCAGTTGGCGGGTCGCCGTCCGCAACCTGGATGACGGCTGGGGGATCGGTCGTGACCGCAAATCGTTTCAAGTGGTCGCGGTGGCCGCGATATTCACCCGGCAAGTAGAACACCACTTGCTCTCTTCCAGTGCTCAGATAGGCGGGAATGCCGTTCGTCTCGCCTTCGCTGATCAACGGCAGCGTTGCCAGCACGTCGTCACAATCGACACCGCAGCGTTGGTATTGCCCCATGTCATCGCGGTCAACGAGATAGATTCTGTCTTCTTTGCCCGCGGTCAGAAGAACGTGGCGATAAGCGCCGCCCTGATCAGGGAACAACAGCACGCCGCCGGAGGCGAGATCGCGGTCGGAGCTGCTCAGCGAGGCTTGGTTGAATGGCGTGAATGAGTCAGCCACGCTCAAGGCGCCATCGGGCGAGACGCTGAGCCTCACCACGGTATCGCCATAGGACTCGCCCGTGGCGTAGGTACCGTTTCCGGTCGAGAAATAGAGGTCCCCGTTTGCATCGACAGCCGGTGCGCCGCCCCAGATGCCGCCCGATCGACCGTTCGGCGCCGCGTTGAATACAGCTCCGGGGATTTGTTGCAAAGTGGCCGCGTCGTAACCGATCACCCAGCCCTGATAGGGGCTGCGGTCGCTGTGCGACGACCAGGCGATGTAAAGCGTTCCACGAGACAGGACGAGACCGGTCCTCAGGTGTGAGCGCAGCGCGTTGAAGCAGACCTGGCCGTCGATGGTGCCGTCGCCAATTCCAGGAACGCAGGCGCCCACCTCATGCCCATACGCCCTGTTGCCGGTTAACCCGGTGGGGTAGACCGTATCTCCGATCACCACCGGACCACCCAGTTTTTCCTCGCCGCTGGCGACGTCGAGCGCGCGCAACGTCTGCACGTAGTGGTTGCAAGTCTTGGTGAGGCACTCGCCGGTCGATTCGCGGACCTCCTTTGTTTTCGTCACCAGGTAAAGCGTCCCCGTGTCGACGTCAATCACAGGCGTCGCCGTGATGCCCAGTACCGGAGTGATATCGGTGGAGCCGGTGACGTCGGCAGGAACCGCTGTGATCCCCTTCACTGGATTGGTGAAGTCGCGATTCCAGATCGGAGTACACTCAGGGCCGTCGGCATCGAATGCGTATACGGTGTCGCGTTGGGTGACGACGAAGACCAGGTTCCGCACGCTCTTGTCGGGGAGCGAAACCTGAGACAAGACGAGCGGCTGCGCGTAGATCTGGCCGGCCTCCACGTCGCAGGAAAACAACAATCCAAAGGATTTGGAGCTCACGTTGGACAGCGTCAGCGTTGTCTCTTGGAGGTTCGCCCCGGTGCGCAGATTATCGTTGTGATACGTCCAGACGTTGACCTGGGCGCTGACTGGTTGAGCACAAAGGAAAGCGCACGTTGACCAGCCGACGAAAGCGATGGTGCGAACGGCTGGAAACGGCAGGTAGCCAACTGCGTCGGGCAGCAGTGAAGAAGATCGCATTTGCGGCGGCCCCCCCAAGAACAGAACCACGCTCACGTCTCGCCCATGGGTCGAAACGTCCCCACGCACGAAGTGAACACCTGCTCCTAGCGCACTTGCGTCGCCGATATCAAGGGTTCTGACTTCTTCGTGGCCGTACCGCGAGGCAGACTCACGACTGGCCTCTCGACGCCGGGATGCGAGGGAGCTACTCTCCTCACCTTCAAAAATCGTTCGGCTCGAAAGTGGGTTGGCATGAAGAACGTCCATCGGCGCCGCCATTTCAAGACAGCGCGAATCTGCGGTTTGGCCGCGTGCTTCATCGTTCCGAGCCTCTGTCTCGCCGATTTCGGCCTCACCGACAGCGGTGGCTACTACATCGTAGACACCGGCGCGGGCCTGGTATTTCGAGTGAGACAGTCCACCGGTGACATCACGTCATTGCGATACAACGGCGTCGAATACCAGGAGCCTACGCGCGGTTCGCACATCAACTCGGGGCTGGGCACCAATCGCGTCTCGGCTCAGACTTATGGAACCGACTACGTGAAGGTTACCGTCGTCTCTACCGACGGCACCCTGACGCACTACTATGTCGCCAGGAGAGGCTTCAATCATATTTACATGGCTACGCATTTTACGCAGGAGCCGTCTATCGGCCTGGTTCGCTTCATCGTGCGGATTCCTTCCAATCTTCTCCCCAACGGTCCGGGGCCCTCGGACATTCGCGGAAATGTCAGGACGGTCGAGGCCGCCGATATTTTTGGAATGGCAGACGGCACGACGCGCTCGAAGCACTATTCCAACGGCCGGCTGATGGACTGGGCATACACCGGCGCGACAGGGGACAACGTCGGCGTCTTCATGGTCCGGAGCAACCACGAGGGGGACTCGGGCGGCCCCTTTTATCGGAGCCTGATCAATCAATGCGGCACCGACCAGGAGATCTACGAAATCATCAACTACGGGGAAGCCCAAACGGAACCGTTTCGGTTCAATGTCTTGAATGGTCCCTATGTTTTGGTTTTCACCGACGGTTCTCAACCCGACCCCAACATCGACACCTCCTGGATGGCCGATCTGGAGCTGATCGGCTGGGTTCCAGACAGCGATCGGGGAGTTGTGAGCGGCACCGCCTCGGGCATTCCAGCGGGTTTCCAGGGCGTCGTTCGGTTCGCCAACGGCAATGCACAATACTGGGCAACCATTTCAGACCAGGATGGAAGCTACGCCACGCCGTTGATGAAGCCGGGCAGCTACAACGTGACCCTGTACAAAGGGGAGCTGGCGGTGGCCACTGATTCGGTCACCGTGCTCAGCGGACAAACAACTGCGCTGGATATTGCTTCCTCTGAAACCGCCCCGGCATACATCTTCAAGATTGGCGAGTGGGATGGCGCTCCGTGGGGAATGCTGAATGCGGAGCTGATCACCTGGATGCATCCGTCGGATGTGCGGATGAATCCCTGGGGACCGGTGTCATTCGTCGTCGGCTATGACGCCGACAGCAGCTTTCCATGCGCGCAGTGGAGGGCGGTCAACGATCCGATCACCCTCTACTTTTATTTGACCGCGGATCAGCTTGGAGCTCACAGGCTGAGGGTCGGGATCACCACCGCGTATGCTGGTGGTCGACCGCGTGCGATGGTCAATGCGTGGACCTCGTCCATTCCGCCTCCCTCTTCTCAACCCAACTCCCGCACGCTGACAGTGGGCACCTACCGGGGAAACAATTGGCTGTACACTTACGACATTCCAGCCACCGCATTCGTTGAGGGGTGGAACACGCTTCAGCTCTCGGTGGTGAGTGGCTCCAGCGGAACTGGCTTTCTCAGCCCGGGATACGGCTACGACGCCATCGAGCTCGACTACTAGACGCGACATGAGCTTCGACCTTGCCTTCGATGAGCGGCTTGAATCGGCCTCGACGCTCCCGTCCCGCCTATATACCGACACGCTTTTTCTCGACGTGGAGAAAGAGAAGGTCTTCAGCCGCACCTGGCAGTTGGTCGGCCGCCAGGAGCAGGTTGCCTCGACCGGGCAGTTCTTCACCGCCGCAGTCGCGGATGAGCCGATCGTCGTTGTCCGGGGATCCGATGGGGCGCTACGCGCACTTTCGAATGTCTGCCGCCATCGCGCCGGACCGGTGGCCTCTGGTGAGGGAAGCTGCAAGGTATTCCGCTGCGGCTATCACGGTTGGAGCTACGCTCTCGACGGCCAGCTGATCGGAGCTCCGGAATTTGAAGGCGTCCAAGATTTTCGCAAATGGGAGCAGACTCTGCCGCAGTTCCGGGTGGACACCTGGCTCGGTCTCGTCTTCGTCAACCTGGACTCATCGGCTCGCCCCCTGAGCGAGACGATTGGGGACCTGCCCGCGACGCTCCAGCCGCGCGGCTTGAGTTCGATGCGTTCGGCCGGGCGTAAGGACTGGACGATTCAGTGCAACTGGAAGGTCTATGTCGACAACTACCTCGAGGGCTATCACATCCCAATCGTCCACCCGGGCTTGATGCGGGAGCTCGATTACGCCCGCTACCGCACAGAGACGAAAGGCATGTACTCGGTGCAGCACGCGCCGCTCAAGGAAAGCCCGCGCGGGCGGCTGCGCAGGGAGAAAGGCGCAGCGGACGAGGCCCAATACTTTTGGGTCTTCCCCAATCTGATGTTGAACGTCTATCCGGACAACTTCTCGACGAATCTGATTGTCCCGATCAGCCATGACCGCACGCTGACCATCTTCGAATGGTTCTTCCCCGATCCGGATGCCCCGGGCGTGCGCGAGACGCTGCGTCAGACGATCGAGTTTTCCGACGAAATCCAGCGAGAAGACATCGCGATCTGCGAGGCGGTCCAGAGGGGGTTGCGGTCGCGGACCTACCAGAAGGGACGCTACTCCGTCAGGCGGGAGAACGGTCTGCACCACTTCCACGGCCTCCTGGCGCGCTCCTTGCGTCAGGGGTAAGGCCGCGATCGCCTCGGCCGCCGTTGATCCGGAAGCGAAGCGCAATTGTCGCGCCACCTTCAGAGATCGACTCTCGTGTCGCTTTTCACGGCCGAAGTGTATGAAATCGCAAATTTCTCCGAGCCTCGACCATCGAGCCGCTGCTCTTCGTGTACAAGCGCCGGTGCGTTCTGTAGAAGCAGGTATGCCTTCTCGTTTGCCAAGCACGGACGCGCGTGCCGAGGGCATCGATTATTTCGGACGCGGACATTGGCTGACCGGCGTGCAGGAACGCGTAAGCGTCGGAGCCCGGCGTCGAATGTTTGAGCTGTGGAGCTCGTACGCGGGCGAGATCCGCGGCCGCAGCATTCTCGACGTCGGAACGACTCCCGATCGAGAACGCCAAGACAGCAATTGTATGTTGCCCTGGTTCATCGACGCTGGAATGCACCTCTCTCTCTACTCGCCTGAAAATATCTCCTCGTTGAAGTCCCTGTTCCCGGGCGCAAGCTTTCTGCCATCGGTTTCAGCGGACGAGCCGCTTCCCGCTCAAGACCGTTCCTATGACTGGGTCTGCTCGTCTGCGGTGCTGGAGCACGTGGGCAGCGCGGACAGACAAATCGGACATATTCGAGATTGTGCGCGGGTGGGTAACGGGCTGTTCTTGACGACACCCAATCGGTACCACTGGTTGGAATTTCATACCAAGCTCCCCTTGATCCACTGGCTCCCTCGTTCGCTGCACCGGAGCTTGCTGCGCCGGCTTGGCAAAGAATTGTGGGCGCAAGAGAGCCATCTGCGTCTGCTGGATCGGCGAGAGTTGCTCGGGATGGCCCGACAGGCGATCGGAGACCGCTTTGCGTTCTCCGTGCTCCGCGTCTGGACGCTGGGCATGCCCAGCAACTTGATCTTGCTGGCGCGGCGGTTGAGCTAGAGCGCGCCGCTCGGCGATTGGAATGCAGGCACCGGTTGCGCCGCGACGGTCACGTCTGGCATGGTCCCTCACCAGGAGCACAGGTTGAAGGCGCCTCATCCATTGCAGAAGGCAATCATCAGGCTACTGCCTTTGTTGGCTCTTTACGCGACCATCGCCCTTCTCGATCGGCAGCGGGAGTTTGTGGGTGACGAGGGCGCGTACCTCAGACTCGCGACGAATTTGACCCACGGGTACTACTCGCCAGCGGGTGAAGTGGATCTCTGGTGGGGCCCAGGATATCCGATCGTCCTGGTTCCCTTCGTGCTGCTGAAAACACCCTGGGCGATCATAAAGCTTCTGAACGCCGTGCTTCTTTTCTTCGCGGTGGTCTATTTCTATCAAACGATCCGTTTCTACACCTCCAGTAAGTACCTCCTCGCCTTCAGTTATCTTTTCGGCCTGTATCCGCCCTTTGTTCGATACGTCGGATTGATGTGGACCGAGATCCTGACGGTGTTCCTGATTTCGGCGATGAGCTACCATTTTTGCAAGCTTGCCCAGGAACGAAACCAGGCCAAGACGCATTCAATCCTGGCAGGTATTTTCCTGGGTTATCTCGCCTTGACCAAGGTGTTTTTTGGATACGTGATCCTGGCCGGCCTGATCATCGCTGGATTGGTGTACCTCATGAACAAGAGCCAGGTTGTCAAAAAGGCAATCCTGGTTTGTGCCATCGCGCTTGCTGCTTGCTTGCCATACCTGTTGTACACCTACTCTCTCACCGGGAAGGTGTTTTATTGGGGCAATTCGGGTGGGCTGTCGCTCTATTGGATGTCCACGCCCTATCCCGGTGAGTACGGCGATTGGCAATTCATCGAGCACGTCAAGGTGAACAAAAAATCCGCGGATAACCATCTGGCATTCTTGAACGAGCTGGACAAGCTACCCAGCGTCGAGCGCGATGATGCTCTGAAGAAAGCCGCGATTCAAAACATCGTCCATCACCCCGTCAAGTTTGTGGAGAATTGGTTCTGCAACATTGGGCGTCTGTTTTTTGATTATCCATATAGCTACGCTGAGCAGACCGCGAGGACGTATTTCTACCTGATACCCAATATGTTCATCGTTGTCCTTGGAACGCTGAGTATTTATCCGGCATGGCGACGTCGACGCACCACCCCGGAGGAATTGCATGTGCTCCTGGCATTTGCGGCGATCGCCTTTGCCGGAAGCTCGTTGTTGAGCGCCTATGCCCGTCAATTCTGGGTGCTGACCCCGATCATCGACGTATTTCTTATTGCAGTGCTGGTGAAGGCAGTCGTCCTGGTGGATGCGCCGTCCACCGGGCTGCAGAAGGCTGGGCATCCGGTGCCACTGTCGAGCTTGCCGTCGGAGGAAAAGGCGGGAAGAGCACAGCCAGTGCATTGAAGGGCGACCGGGGGTCGATGCCAGGCGTCGTGCCCGGTGGCCGAGGTCCTTCACTCAGCTCCCGAGCGAAGACTCGAGCACCGAGGCGACGTGTACCGCGCGCCGCTTGGCGCCATCTTGAATCTGGTGTCGGCAGCTCGTGCCATCGGCGACGATCAGCGCGTCCGGTGGAGCGGCGCGCACGGCCGGCAGCAGGCTGCGTTCCGCCATCCGCATCGAAACGTCGTAGTGATGTGCCTCATAGCCGAAGGCACCTGCCATCCCGCAGCAGCTCGATTCAATCACTTTCACCGAAAGCCCGGGCACCAGCTCGAGCGCGGCCACCACATCGGGCATCGTTCCGAGCGCCTTCTGATGGCAGTGTCCGTGGAGATACGCTTTGCTCCTGCCGTTCTTACGCAGCGGCAACCGGAGGCTTCCCCGCCGCGCCTCGCCCGCGAGAAATTCTTCGAACAGGAGCGACTGCTTGGCCACGGCCTGCACCGCGTCGCCCGATATCACTGCCCCGAGCTCATCGCGCAGCGTCAGCAGGCAGGACGGCTCAATGCCCACGATGGGCACGCCGCGTTCGGCGTAGGAGCCCAACGCATCCACCAGGCGCGTCAGCTCTTCCCGCGCCTCCTCCACCAGCCCAGCGCTCAGGAAAGTGCGCCCGCAGCAGAGCGGACGCGGGGAGGTGTCCTCGAGAACGGTGTATCCACCCGCCTCCAGCACCGCCCGAGCAGCGCCAGCGTTCTCCGGCTCGAAATAGCGCGCGAAACAATCGACCATCAGAAGAACCTCTCGACCAGCTCTCCTGAGCGGCGGGGTCCGATAAATGTCGCGGCGCCATTTCGGCAGCTTGCGCTGGGCGCTCATCCCGGTGAGCTTCTCCGCAAGCACGGCCAGGCCGGGCACCGAGTTGCGCAGGTTGAGCAAAGGGGCAATCCGGCTCGCGGCGTGGGCGAAGCGAGGCAGGTAGGCCGTAAGTCTCTCCCGGGTGGAGATCCCGTGGCGGGCGTGCCACTGGTGGAGAAACTCGATCTTCATTCGCGCCATGTCCACGCCGGTCGGACACTCGCGGCGACAGGCTTTGCAGCCCACGCAGAGGTCCATCGTTTCTTTCATTCCGTCGGAGAACAGAGCGTCCGGCCCCAGCTGTCCGCTCAACGCCAGCCGCAAGCTGTTGGCGCGCCCGCGGACCACGTCCTTTTCGTCGCCGGTCGCGTGATAGCTCGGGCACATCACCGCATCGAACTTGCGACAATTGCCGTTATTGTTGCACATCTCGGTGGCGGCCAGGAAGCCACCCCACTCGGACCAGCTGAGCGCGGTCTCTATCTTCTGCTCCGCGTAACCTGGCTTGTAGCGGAAGAGGCTGCGGTCGTTCATCCTGGGCGGGCGCACGATCTTACCGGGATTGAAAATCCCCTTGGGGTCGAAGGCATCCTTCACCGCCTCGAACGCCCGCACCATCCGCTCGCCGAACATCATCTGGTGGAATTCGGAGCGACTGATTCCGTCGCCGTGCTCGCCGGAATGCGATCCCTTGTATTCCTTGACGATGGAAAAGGCTTCCTCGGCGATGGCGCGCATCTTCTTGGCGCCGGACTCGTCCTTCATGTTCAGGATGGGACGAACGTGCAGGCACCCCACCGAGGCGTGCGCGTACCAGGTTCCCTCGGTGCCGTGCTTGTGGAAGAGCTTGGTCAACCTGTCGGTGAACTCCGCCAGGTCGTCGAGCGGCACGGCGCAATCCTCGATGAACGAAATCGGCTTGCCGTCGCCCTTCATCGACATCATGATATTCAGCCCCGCCTTGCGAACCGCGGTCATCTCCGCCTGCGATTTTGCATCCGGCATTCTCACCACCGAGCCCGGATAACCGTGGTCGGCCAGCAACTGCTCGAGCCGGCCGAGCGACTCGGTCAGTGGAGCTTGCTCATCGCCGGCAAACTCGACCAGCAACAGCGCGTTCGGCGAGCCCTTGAGATAGCGCTCCAGAGTCGCGCGGAAGACGGGCAACTGGCGCGCCAGGTCCATCATCGTGCGATCCACCAGCTCCACCGCCGAAGGCCCAAGCTCGACGATGAAACGCGTCGTGTCCATCGAGTCGCAGAAGCGATTGAAATGGCAAATGGCGCCTACCTTGTGCTTGGGAATGCGGTGCAGCTTCAGCTTGATCCGGGTGAAGAAGCCGAGGGTTCCTTCCGAGCCAACCAGCAGCTTGGCCAGGTTCTGCCGTGGCTCGCCGAGCGTGTCGATGTTGTAGCCGCCCACCTTGCGCAACAGCTTGGGAACTCGCAGCGCGATTTCCCCGGCGTTGTTCGCGTACAGGGCGCGCATCGCCTGCGCCAGCTCCGCCAGGCGGCGGGGCGAGCTGCCGAGATCCGGCGGGATTTCGCCAAACGCAATGCGCGATCCGTCGGCCAGCACGGCTTCCACCTCGAGCACGTTGTGGACCATGATCCCGTACTTGATCGATCGCGTGCCGGCCGAGTTGTTCCCCGTCATTCCGCCGAGCGTGGCGTTGGCTGAGGTGGAGACGTCGACCGCGAAGTGCCATCCGCTTGGTTTGAGCTGCTGGTTGAGCTGGTCGAGGACGATTCCAGGTTGCACCACCGCCGTGCCGGCCACCGTGTCGACTTCAAGAACGCGGTTCATGTATCGGCTGGTATCCATCACCACCGCTTCGCCGAGCGTCTGGCCATTCTGGGAGCTGCCGCCGCCGCGCGGTATCACGGGAAAGCCCTCTTCGCGGGCGATCGCGATGGCTGCTTCGACGTCCTCGGTGCCCTTCGGGATGGCTACTCCGATCGGCTCGATTTGATAAATCGAGGCATCCGTCGAATAGCGGCCGCGAGAAAACGCGTCGAAAAGAACGTCGCCGCGCATTACCTGGCGAAGGCGCGAGGCCAGAGCGGGGTCGCCGATTCTACTCATCGCCGCCCACCCTAGCGAAACGGCGGCGCGATGGGAAAGGACTCACCCAAACCCAAGCCGTGAGTGGCCTGGCGCGCAGCCTCCGGCGACGCCATATTTCCGGCATGATCCGCAAGCTCCCATCGGGCGTATACCGCCTGTATTCACGCAAAAAGGATCCGCGCACCGGCAAGCGCAGGAACCTGGGCACCTTCAAGACGCTGGCCGCGGCGAAGCGCCACGAGCGCGCCGTGCAGTTCTTCAAGCGCCGCTGATGACTCGAAGTACCGGTGACGGCGGCGCAGCCGCGCCACCGTACGCGTGCGAAGCACTCAATCGCCGAAGATCATCTCCGCTGTTTTCTTCCATGCGGGGCGCGTCCGCAGCCGATCCAGCCACGCGCGGATGCGCGGGTACGGAGAGAAATCGAACCCGCCCTCCGCGACCAGGAGCAAGTGCGGCGCGTAGGCGATGTCCGCGAGCGTGAACTCGCCCTCCAACCAGCTCCGGTGCTCCAGGGCCGCCTCGAGGACGGGCAGGTAACGCGCCAACTCCCTGCGTCCCGTTTCCATCCCCTGCGCATCGGGCGGGTTCTGCCAGAATGCCTGGACGCGCGCATTCGTTCCTCGAAAGACCGGAATGCATGCCGGGGTGACGTGCCCCGTCTGGAAAAACAGCCAGCGCTGTACGGAGGCTCGCCCTTCGAGCGAATCCGGCAGAAGCCGCGCATTCGGGAGCTTCTCCGCGGCGTACCAATTGATGGCGTTGGATTCCCAGAGCTTGAGCGCTCCGTCTACCAGCGCGGGGATCTTGCCCATCGGGTTCACCGACCGATATTCGGCGGCGCGGCTCCCGCTTCGTCGCGGATCGATCAAATGCGTCTGAATGGCTGCCCCCGCCTCGATGAGCCCGAACGCGGCGCGCGCCGAGTTTCCTGACATTCGTCCGTAATAGAAGTCCATGCGGCAACACTATCCGCTCTACAGGAGCGTGCCCAGTCGCGCAGCTCAGCGGGTTGAGCTTGGGCTTCCGGTGTTGGCAGAAGCGGCATCAGCGCGCCGCGAGGCCGACGGCGTGCGGCGGCAGACGGCTGACGCCGCGTAGCTGATCGAGCCCACCCGCAGGGAGGACGCGGAAGGCGCTGATCGCGCCCGTTCCGCTGTCCAGCGCGTAGAGAAAGCGGCTGCGCCGGCTCAGCGCCATGTCGATCGGCATGCTGCCTTCGCCAGTGCTCGCGGCGACGCCGTTGTTATTGAGCAGCTCGAGACTCCCGTCGCGGTTGATGTGATACGCGGAAATCGTGCCGTTTCCGGTATTGGTGATGAACGCGGTGCGCCCGTCCGCGGTGATCGCCACCCAGCACGGAGCTGCCTGGAAGTCGGGCGCCGAAGGAGACACGACGGCTAGGTCAGCGGCATCATTTAATCTGTAGGACGAGACTGCGCCCGCACCGGGCGCGCCGCCGAAGGCCTCCGAAACCACGAGCACGCCGCGGCGGCCGAACTCGAAGCCAAACGGGGTCTCGCCGCTCGATGGCTTCACGTCGGGACCGTCCGTGCGCCCGTCGTCGTTCACCTCGTAGATGTCGATCTGGTTGGTCCCTTTTTCGGTGACGATCAGACGCTCACCGTCGGGGGTGAACTGCACCTGCGCCGGCTGAACTGCCTTGCCGCTCAGCGGGCGGGTCGAACCTTCTAGCGGGATCAGCGCTCCCTCGTCGCTGACCGAGAAGCCGGTGATGTTCCCGTCGCCGCCAGCATTGAGCACGTAGAGCAAGTCGTTCTGAACGGTGAGGCTGATCGGCCGCTCGCCGCCGGATGAGAGGTGGCCGACCTGTCTCAACCTGGTGCCGTGGACGGCAAAAGAAGAAATCTCATTGCTTCCTGCATCGACCGCGAAGAGAAGCTCGCCGTCGGCGGAGAGAACGAGCGCGCCCTGCGAGCCGAGCCCGTCACTTGAACCGCGACCGCCGGTCGGGAAGGTACCAGCGCGCTGGAGCCGGCCGTCGGCGTTGCGATGAAAGGCGAGCACCTCATTACCCGCTTTGCTGTTGCTCAAGGTGAATACCGCCCCGGATCCTCGGGGCAAGCCGCTGTCGGTATTGGAATCGTCGGCCTCGTTGGCGAGGGCCGAAGGGATGGCAGCAGCAATCACAGACAACATTGCAACTTTCAACAGTCCAATCGCTTTCATTGTTTGTCTCCGTTTGTTCTCGAGAATTCAGAGGGGAAATATGTCCACGGAGCGAGAAGGGTTTCTTAGAAGTTTTCGCACTGACCATTCGAGAAATTGGAACAGGCACGGCCATCGTGTCGGGCGCTCGCATCACCAGCACGCGCTCGAAGGAAGCGCGCAGATTGCTCGTCGCCGTCGCGTTGGCTGGTCGGGCTTGTGGTCAGTCAGTAGTAGATGGTGCAGCCCCGCTCCTGCAGCGGGCGCAGCAACGTCGGCAGTGCTCGGAAACCATTCCACCTGAGGTCGAGCTTCTGGAGATTTCTCAGCTCGGAGATGGTTTCAGGAAGGGTGGGCATTTGGTTGTTTCGCAGATCCAACTGCAGTAGCTGCTGCAGTCCACCTATCGAGTCCGGCACCGTGGTCAGGCGATTGTTTCTGAGATCCAGCATCCGGAGCTGTCCCAGAGAGCCGATCGAGCCGGGAAGGGTGGCCAGCTGGTTGCTTCTTGAATGCAGCTCCCGAAGCTCGGTGAGCTGGCCGATCGAGTCCGGAAGCGTGGTGAGCTTGTTGTCGTGTATCCGCAGCTCTTTCAATTTGTGAAGGTTTCCAATGTTCCCGGGAAGAGACGAAATTTGGTTCTGACTCACGTTGAGATAGACGAGGCTGCGCATTTTGCCGAGCGGCGGCAGAGCGCTCAATCGCAGCTCGGCCGCATAGAGGAAGGCGAGCTGGGAAAGGTCCTCTAGGGATGCGGGGAGCGAATCGAGCTGCGGATTGTGACTCAGGTCGAGCACCCGCAGGTCGGAGAGGTTACTGACATCTTCCGGGAGCGAGCCGAAAACGTTGCCGTACAAGTAGAGCTGGCGGACCTGCGAGAGCTCACCGATGTCACGGGGGATCGAGGAAAGCTGATTGTCCCCGAGAGAAAGCCACCGCAACTGTTTCAGCCGCAGGAGCACCGGCGGAAAAGATGAGAGCCGATTGCCGGTCAGGTCCACTTCCTCGAGTGCGGCGAGGTTCGCAATCGAATTTGGAAGATCGGTGAGACCAGACGATCGGACCCGCAGCCGGCACACCTGATTGTCGGCGACATACGCAGCTACGCTTGTGCCAATGAAAGAGTCACCGGTTTTGCTTTGAGACTCGTCGATCAGCGTCATTGCTCTGGCGCCGAGCGGTGTTTTTGTTGGCGCGAGAAGATTCTCGAGCTCGGCGAGTACTGCTGCCTGGCCGGCCAGCAGCGAGGGACGGTATGGCATAGGTCGCGCGCTTCTACCTTGTTTATCCGGTGTCGGCATAGTAGCGAACGAAGCCGCTGCGAAACCTGAGGGGCTCAGATCATGAAGGACAAAGTTGCAATCGTCTCGGGAGCTGCTTCCGGAATCGGTCGAGCCACCGCGCAGCTGTTCGCGCGCAGTGGTGCGCGCGTCGTGGTCGCGGACATCGATTCATCGGGAGAGCGCGTGGCAGCGGAGATTGCGTCCGAGGGTGGCCAAGCGCTGTTCCTCTCGCTCGATGTCACCAGCGATGCGTCGTGGCGGCGCGCGATCGAGCAAACGACGCGGACGTTTCAGCGGCTGGACGTCCTGGTCAACAACGCGGGTGTATCCTTCGTTCGAGCCATTGGCGAGATGACGCTTGAAGAATGGCGTCAGGTGATGGCGGTCAATCTGGACGGCGTCTTTCTGGGCACCAAGCATGCAATCGTGGCGATGCGCGCTGGGGGCCGCGGTGGATCGATCGTCAATATGTCGTCGGCCTCCGGCTTGGTGGGCAGCCCGACCGCGAGCGCCTACTGCGCCAGTAAAGGGGGAGTGCGGCTGTTCACCAAGGCGATCGCGCTCGAATGCGCAGCCGATCGGATTCGGATCAACTCGATTCACCCCGGCGCGGTGCGCACGCCCATCTGGGAGAAGGCCGAATGGTGGGCGGGCTTCGAGGCTCAGGCCGGCGGAAAAGAGGCTGCGTTCAAGACTCTCGAGTCCGCCACACCGATGCGCCGGATGGCCGCGGCCGAGGAAGTGGCGCAGGCCATCCTCTTTCTGGCCTCGGACTCGTCGGCGTTCATCACCGGTGCCGAGCTCATCATCGATGGGGGGTACACGGCCCAGTAGAGCACGCGCCCGACGAGAAAGTCGCGCGTCCGTCGGTTCGGCAACACTCCCACATCGCGCACCAGTTTCCGCCCGGGCGCGCCGGATCCATCTCAGCTCACCAAAAGGAGCGATCGATGGTACGCCGACCGATTGTAGGGTTCGGATTGTCTACCGCTTTCTTGAGCGCCTGGATGGCGACCTGCAGCCCAAGCCGTACAGCCCCGTTGGGTCCGGGCGGTCTTCAAAATGCCGGCGCTCCCGAGGGTGACGGTTCTGTACTCACTTTTCCAACGCTGGATGGTTGGCAGTTCTACGGACCGCAGCAGGGTGGTCCAGCGAGCGTATTCGGAGTGACGTCCGACCTTGCGGGAAACATCTGGGTGGCCGGTGGCGAGGAGGGGCTGTTCCTTTTGAAACCGGGAAGCTCGATGTATCAGCGATACACGATGGCGGATGGATTGCGTCCGTATGGGTATATGCCGGACGGCAGCGACCCTCCGCGCGACAAGTATCTCAAAGTCATCTCGGTTTCAGGCGGGCCAGCGAACACGGTCTTCGTTGGGTACCAGGGCAAACCCCCTGCAGCGGGCCAGCTCAATTGCGAGTACAGCTGGTACGGTCCCGACTTTCCCCCTCCGCTTCAGCAGCCGAGGGATCCCAGCATCTACAAGAGTGGCGACGCGGACCGAGTCATGCTGCAGGCCGATGATCGCATCTCGGTAGTGCATTACGACATTTTCACGGGCCCGGGCATCATCGCCGACGAGATGGATGGGCGTGAGAAGATTTGTGACATCCTGCGGATTGTCTATGATCCCATCACTCAGAGCGTCTGGTTTGGCGGGAACCACGGATTTGCCTGGGGCGATGCGAACTACCCGGGCGATCCAACCTGCAATGGGCAGTTGCAATGCTCGGGGGTGAGGGAGCACTCGCACCCTGCGATCAATGCTTACGGAGACGAGTCTCGCAGCTCGGTGATACTCCTGACCGGCGACTACTATGGCGTATCGGTCGACTCGGTTGGAGATGTCTGGTTTGGCGGCGCCGCTCGGTCCACCAAATTCGGGTATGCAACGTACGGTCGAGATTTCTTTACCGCGGGCTACCACGTCGAAGCTGCGCAATTCGTCGATAATCGCCTCGATATCTGGCCCGACTGCAAGTACCGCGATGGGGGCGTCGTGGATTACTGTGTCTCGGAACCGGCCTATCCGATACCCAGCGAACGCGTGGACGATTGGGTTTCGGACATGGCAGCGATGCCGGGCCCCGATGGCGGCGTTTGGATCAGCTCATTCAACTTCTATGACCCTCCCCGGACGACAGGCTTGGCGCATTACGTTCCCGGACGCCCAACCGAGTACTTCCAGGATCCATTGACCGTGAACCCGCGCGGCAACGTCGCCGGCCTGGAACGAGATCCACAGGATGATTCACTCTGGATCGGATACATGTACGGCGGGCTGGCCAGGCTCAGAGGCGGCCAGTATGTACCGCTCGATTACCAGGTGCTCGGATGGGATCTCACCCAGGGCACCGTGCCGGATATTCAAAGCGACAATTTCGGCGGCCAGCGGCGCATCCTGGTGGGCTTCCACGGTGGGGCGGGCAGACCCGGCGCAATTGGCATCTACACCGGTAACTGAACGGCAATCCAAGCCGGTCGTCGGAACGCCGCGTCACCGCCTGCGCCGCGCCGAGCGCGAGCCGCTCTTCGGCTCGTCGCGGATGGCATAACAGGGCAATCGGTGCCGGCGGTGCAAGTCATAGATGACCGACGTCTCGCAGTGGTCCACTTCGCTGCGGGTGGCGAATTTTTCCACGATCAAGTCGCGCAGGTGATGAATGTCGCGGAGGGCGACGTGCACCTGCAAGTCGTTCACGCCGCTGACGTGAAACATGGTCAAGACCTCTGGGAGCGCGAGCATGTGCGCGTAGAGAGATTTGAAGGTGTCGCGGGAATGTTTCACCAGGCGGACTGCCACCAAAGCCTCTAGCCCGATTCCGAACGCTTCCGCAGCCACCTCGGCGTGATGGCCTTTGACCACTCCGTCGCGGGTGAGCACGCGGACCCTCTCCAGGCAGCTGGAGGGAGCAAGCCCGATCTTTGCCGCGAGCTCCTTGTTGGTCAGCCGAGCATCATTCTGCAACGCATCCAGGATTTCGAAATGAGTGCGCATGGAGGCTTCTCTTGCGGCCTTGTTTCGCCGAATCGTCGAGTGGGAAGGCCGGGTGCGCGATCTCCCGGTCGCTCCGCGCCTGGCGCGAGACGCGCTGCGCAGGCGCCTCGCCGGGTTCGACTTCTCCCGCCCCCGCGCGCTGGAGACGGTGGTCGACGAAGTCGCCGATCTGCTCGAGACAGGCACGCTGCATCCGACGCACCGGCGCTACTTCGGGCTGTTCAATCCGGGCAGCAGCCGCGCCGGCGTGTTGGGCGACGGATTGGCGGCCCTCTACAATCCACAAGTCGGAGCCTGGTGGCATTCGCCGGCAGCGACGGAGATCGAGCAGCTCACGCTCGAGCATTTCCGGCGGCGAATCGGCCTCGAATCGCCCGAGCCGGCCGCCACCTTCACCACCGGCGGCTCGGAGGCGAACTTGACCGCGGTCCTGGCCGCGCTCACGCGATCGTTTCCACGATACGGGAAGGAGGGACTCTCGGCCTGTGGATGGCCTGCATTCTACGGGTCGGATCAGGCGCACGACTCGTTCGTGAAGATCGCGCACGCCACGGGCTTGGGCCGACGGGCGCTGCACCGAGTGCGCAGCGATGACCGCCAGCGCCTGGATGTCGACGCGCTTCGAGAGGAGATCCGGCGCGATCGCAGGGAGGGGCGGTCGCCCTTCTTGGTGATCGCCACCGTTGGCACCACCGCGACGGGGGCCATCGACCCGTTGCCTGAACTGGCCGTGCTCTGCCGCGACGAAGGGCTGTGGCTGCACGCGGATGCAGCTTGGGGCGGGCTTGCAGTGCTGTCGGGCTCACTTCGAAGGCACGTGGCGGGCATCGAGCTGGCGGATTCCGTCACCTGGGACGCGCACAAGACGCTGCCGGTGCCGATGGGCGCGGGGATGTTTTTCTGCCGCTGGCGCCGCTCGCTGGAGGAGACTTTCTCGGTTCACACCGGCTACGTGCCCGAGCCCGAGCCTGGCACGAGCGAGGCGTACCAGCATTCGATCCAATGGTCGCGCCGCTTCATCGGGCTGAAAGTCTTTTTGACGATGGCGGAGCTCGGCGAGGCGGGAGTGGAAGCTCTGATCGATCATCAGGCCGCCATGGGCCGCCTGTTGCGCCAATCCCTCACGGCGTGCGGCTGGCGCGTGACAAACGATTCGCCATTGCCATTGGTTTGTTTCACCCGCGATGGTCTGTCGCCCGATGCGATCGGCGCCATCGCGCGCGCCGTGGCCACCGAGGGCATCGCCTGGATTTCCGAGTTGCGTCTGCCGAGCGGCGAGCGCTGGCTGCGGGCTTGTATCACGCACCACCTGACGACGGCCGAGGACGTCCAGATGCTCGTGGATGCTGTCAGGCGGGCGTTCCAGGTGTGCTGCCAGGCTGAGCGGGGCGTACTTTTATCAGGCACTGCCAGTCGAGGCCTTTGAACCGAACTTCTGAGGTCGACGGTGAGGGGTGAAGCTCCGTGCTCGGTCCATTTCAGCGGTGGTACTGGGCGCCCGAGCTCCACAAGGCGTAGATCGCGGCCCAGGAGAAAGACATCAGCACGACGAAAATAATCGTGGCGAGCGCACTGATTCGCCGGAATGAGCGGCGCCCCGCGGCAATTCCCCAGGTCCAGGCGAACCCGAAGATCCCGTTTGCCAGGTGATAACAAACGGCAAGTGTTCCCAGCAGGTAAACAATTAACGTCGGGGTGTGAAAGCGCATCTCGTAAGCGATGTCACTGAAGGGCTCGGGGCGGCCAAGCACCAGCCTCGGGTGAATCATTGCCAGCCAGAGGTGGGCTCCCAGGAACAGCAGGACTCCGACAGCGGCGAACCGTTGAAGGAGGTACTTGAAATCGTCGTAGTAGGGGTAGGCGAGATTGTTGGGCTTGAAGCTGAAGAGCCGCTGGATGCCCCAAAGGGTGTGAATGAGCAGCGGCACCAGGACGACGATCAGCGTCAGTACCTCGGCGACCGGGTGCGGGTACTGCGTGACGCTCCGCTCCCATGCATCCGCCCCTTGGAACGCTGAGAGGTTCTTCCAAAGGTGATTCACCGTCCATATTCCGAGGGGAGCTATCGATAGAAACGATCCGACACGGGCCCAGACGAATGAAGCCGATGAAGGCGAGTTACCCTGGTCCGCCATCGCTTCGTCCTAGATGAAGGACGCGTCACCTTCCAGTCCATTCGCACAATTCGAGCGAAATGCGTCCGCCAGACGACTGGCCACGGGACAACATTCTGGCCCGCCCGATTCACGAAGCACCGCGGGCCGAGAATGGGAGGTCCGGACATGGCCAGACAGAAATGCGACGGAATTGTATTCATCTTGTGTTCGAAAACTATCGGCCAACGCGGCGGTTGAAAACTTTCCGCAACTCCTCCTTGGCGCGGTTCAAGGTGCGCCTGCGGTCCGCACTCAGCTTCTTGCCGGCGCGATTGACATAAAAGTTCAGCATCGACATCGCCGACCGGAACGGTTCCGCTTTGCGCCGTCGGCTTCGTTCGGCTGAGCGCTTCAGCGACAAAGCGATTTGGATGGGGCTGCGCTGACTGAACACGCCTTTTTCAAGATCCAGCGCGTCGCTGGTTTCCATCACCCGTCTGGACCAGCGCGTCTTCTTGCGTTTTAAGCTCATGATCGATTTCTCCTCATTGATTGCAGGACGGGCATCGGCCCGGCCATCCACCCAATCGTTGGCTCAACAAAGATGATGATCCATAGAGCGGCAGACAAGACGAGGCGAGCTCAGATCCGGTGCGTCTCAGCGGTTACCGCCGGTCATCGCGGCGGTGAGAGCCGGCCTTGGTCCCGGTCGGGGAGCAGGCCAGCGATTCGTCGAATGAAGGCCCGGAGCGTAAGGAGGGTCGCGCCCACGAAAGCAGCGCAAGCGATCCCCAACCAGAGATTGAAGCTCGGCGGGTCCACCTCGACCAGGATTCGCGCGGCCAGCGCGACGGCGAGGAATGCGGCACCGAGCCCGAGCTGCCAAGGCCTTACCGCCGGCCGCGGTTCCGGACGATTGTTGCTCGGCCCGTAAACCTGGCCCGACAACACCAGCACCAGCATCGCAAAGCAGGCGATGTAGACGACGTGCATCCCAGCGCGGCGGCTCGCTGGCGCGAGCGCCACCCAGACATTTCCCAGGGGCATCATCCAGATCGCCGTGCGCATGCCACGGAGATCGATATCCCGTGGATCCGGCCGAGGCATCGCCCGTGCGAGCGATAGGACGACGGCGAACGTGACCGTTGCCCGCAGGGCGAACGCGAGCCGGACCGAATCGACCCAGAAGCTGGCGAAGAAGAGCGCGGCGGCGAAGGCGTGCGCGGCGAACAGCCAGTAGCGGCGCGACCCGGTTGGCTCAGCGATGGGCTCGCTCGTGCGAAAAAGCAAACCGGCCGTACCCAGAACCAGCGCGGTGAACAGCCCCTGCGTAAGGAGGGCTCTTCCCACCTCGTGCAGCCAGAGACGCTCCGGGCCAGATGCTTCGCCAAGCACGGCGAGGACGGCTCCCAGCGCACCCATGACGATCGCCAAGGCGATCCAGATCGTGGCAGGTGGCAGGCGCCGTCCCTTCAACCTTGCGAGCGAGAACTCCGTGGACACGCCGATCAGCACGAGCCAGGCGATTTGTCCGACCGGCCAGCTCCGCAGCGCAGCGCTGATCACGATGATCAACGGCGCAGCGACGGCGACCGCCATCTGCCATCGGCTCGGCGGCGCCGTTGCGGTGCGTCGCGGCAGCACGGTGAACAGAAACCCGCTGGCAAAACAGGTGAGGAACCCCTCGATTTCTGCAAGCGGGTGAAACATGGACCGGAAGACGACCGAGTGGAAAATTGGCCGATATGCTTCGGTGAGCCCCAGCGCGAAGAGGATCCAGGGCAGAACGCCAATCCCGGCGAGCACGACGCCCAGCGGGAAAAGCACCTGGTGCGGCTCGCGCCGCATCGGACGGTGCAACTCCTCCGACATCCTCCTGGTCTCGAGGGCCACCAGGGTTCGCCTTCCCAGCTCGTGTGTGGCGCTGGACTTTGCCCGACGAGTGGCGCTGGCGCAAACAGGTTTGTCGATGGTAAAGCGCGGACCATGGAATGGACACTCGAGCCAGGGCACACCGCCGCAGAGTTTTGCGCACGCCACATGATGGTCAGCTGCGTCCGCGGGCATTTCAAGAACGTACAAGGCACGCTCAGGTTCGATCCCGACCATCCTGAGCACTCCGCCGTCTCGATCAAAATCGACGCGCGCAATCTCTGGTCGGGAGAGCCGGCTCGCGACGTTCACCTTCGCAGCGCAGACTTTCTGGACGTGGAAAAGTATCCGGAGATCACCTTTACCGGCGACCAGGTCGAGTTGCTCGGGGCCCGCGAGTATCTGGTGCACGGAGATCTGACCATCCGCGGGATAACGCGGAAAGTCCCGCTCAAGGTGAGATACCTCGGTCAGTGGGAGACGCCGTGGTGGGAAGACGGGGTGGACAAAGGGCCCAGAACTCGTGCTGGCTTCGTGGCCACCACCGAAATCAATCGCCATGACTTCGGAGTGAGCTGGAATTCACCTCTGCCCGCGAACGGGATCGTGGTCGGCAACATCGTGGAGATCACGATCGATGCAGAAGCGATCCTTTCCGACAACCAGAAGGCTTGAGCGCGGGACGCGTAACCAGCTCTGGAAGGCCATCGCGCGCCGCCTCAACGAGCGATGGCCTTTCGCGGGGCAATCAGGGCTCCAGCGGGCTCTTGTGATGGAAGCTGCGGGGCTGGATCTCGAAAGAGATCCACTCGATGGGCATATTGACCTGGTCCTCATCGCGCGTGTAGTGCGTAAATCGATTCGCGTACCAGACCACGATGTCCTGCCCATCGATGTCGCCCGCCCCAGCCACCATCTCGCTGACATTGTCAGCAGTGCCTGCGCACTCGCTGGGAATCAACGTGGGGTGATTGTCCGTCGCCAGCAGGTGACAGGGGTCGTAGCGCGTCACCCAGAGCTCTCCCAGCGCCCAGGGTTCGGTCGTATCAAACATTCCATATCCCAAACCTCGGGTCGATGGGACGAGCTCGTAGCCGATGCTACGACCGCTCTGGTTGGTGAGCACTTTGTTGTAGATACGCCATGAGGTGAAATTGTATGGACTGACATAGTCGGTGGTTTCGTTGAGCAATTGATTTTCCTGCATCACGAAACACTGACCGAGGGCACCGCAGCTGGTCGCCGGAGAAGGATCGAAGGACGGCTGAAGCGAAATATTGTTGACAGCATTGTCTGAAGACGTCCCGATATCGAAATCCAGTCGGTAGTAGATATTGTGCTGATGATTCCGGCCCACCAAGGGCGTGGGAGCGGTCTCCGGGTTCAGGCGAGAGCCGTACGGCAGCCATTGCGCCCCGCTGTCTATGATCTGCAGCCGTCCGGTCATCCCCGTCCTCACTTCAATGGTTCCGTCGTCCTGGAAGTTCCACATGTTGACGTAGTTGTATTGGCCAAGCTGGGAGCTCATGAAGATCGACAGAGCTTCACCCCGCTGCGAGCTGCTTCCATATTTCCAGGCGAACCCGCGGTCCTCGACGGTGACGCAGATCCGGCCGCCGTCGTACAGCGTGCCGCCGGGACATTCGGAGGAGCTGAGAATCACCGCTCCGGCGCCCATGCCCGAAGTGGAAACACCGACGTCGCGGAAGCGGGGACTGCCGGGCTGATAGGGCACGTGCACCTGAGCAATCGATCCTCGGTAGAGCACCGAGCGAGCCTTTCCTCCCAATGGCGTGAAGTTGGCGAACAACAGAACCAGCCCCTCACATTGATTGCGACCGAAGCTCAAGGTCCAATTTGTTCCTGCGGTGAACGTCTGATTCACCGAAAAGAGAGTCGCTGGGATCTGCGTAGAGCACTGCGCGGAAGCGTGCTTCGGAAAAGCAAGCACTAGAAGAGATGCAACTGCGATCGCTATGGTTCTAATAGTCATGATGAACGCTCCCCTCTTGATGGCCCCAATTGGGCGCGCGGATCCAAGCACGGCGACCGCACGGTGTCACCAACCATTTCGGAGCGGGAGAAGCGTAACCGATCGCCCTTCGGCGAGAGGCTCGTGCTGATTCCGGGTAGTGATACAAGCGTCCGGAATGCCGTTTGCCCGCGGCACCACAAATCCCGGTACCTTGCGCCGCGCGCTGGGGCGCTGGGACCTGACCGCGATCGGGGTCAATCAAGTCATCGGCGGCGCAATCTTTCTAATCCCTGCGTCCGTGGCCGCGCGGATCGGCGGATGGGGCGCGATCGGCGTCGTGATCGCCGGGTTGGCGTCGATGCTGATCGCGCTCTGCCTGGCGGAAGCAGCCAGCCGCTTCGCTTCCACCGGCGGCCCATACTTGTTCACGCGCGCCGCGTTCGGCCGCTTCGCCGGCTTCGAGGTGGGGTGGATGCAATGGTTCACGCGCGCCTCCAGTCAGGCATCGGTGGTCAATGGGCTGGCTCTGGCGCTCGGATTCTACTGGCCCTTCGTCACCGGCGGAGCTGGCCGCGCCGCATTGGTCACCTTGGTGACCGCGGCTTTGGCGTGGATCAACGTTCGGGGCATTCGACAAAGCTCGCTGGTGATCACTCTGTTGACCCTTGGCAAGCTTTTGCCGCTGGCGGTTTTCATCGGCGCCGGGGTTTTCTTCGTGAACTGGTCCCGCATAGTTCCTTCGGGCGCGATCACCTTTGGCCAAGCCGAGGCAGCCGGGCTGCTGCTGATCTTCGCGTTCGGGGGTTACGAGGTGGTGCCCGTACCCGCGGGAGAGTCAACGCATCCCGAACGGCACGTGCCGTTCGCATTGGTGGTCACTATTCTGGCGGTGACCGCGGTGATGGCCTTGGCTCAATTGGTGGCGCAGGGGACGCTGAGCGAGCTCGCGCAATCCAAGACACCCATTGCGGATGCGGCATTGGTCTCATTGGGCACCGCGGGGGCGCTGATGATCGGCATCGGTTCGGTGGTATCGATGACGGGCAACAATGCCGGGCAGGTGCTCACCGGATCGCGGATGTTGTTCGCGCTGGCGGAAAATCAAGAGCTGCCAAGCTGGTTCGCCCAGGTTCATCCGCGCTTCAGGACGCCGGCCAACACGGTGCTGTTCACTTCGGCGGTGGCGCTGACCTTGGCGCTGACCGGATCTTTCGAACAGCTTGCGGCTGCGAGCGC
>Ga0070706_100000055_pt1 | contig 137675 bp, 99 predicted proteins | sample KBSK5501metaG_FD_65476 | JGI IMG/M metagenome (GOLD analysis project Ga0070706, IMG submission 65476) | Corn, switchgrass and miscanthus rhizosphere microbial communities from Kellogg Biological Station, Michigan, USA - KBS K5-50-1 metaG | ecosystem: Host-associated > Plants > Roots >...
CTGAGGAAGCCCCTCTTCCTGACCTGTTACCTTCCACTGAGAAGCCCCTCTTCCTGACCTGTTACCTTCCACTGAGGAAGCCCCTCTTCCTGACCTGTTACCTTCCACTGAGAAGACCCTCTTCCTGACCTGTTACCTTCCACTGAGGAAGCCCCTCTTCCTGACCTGTTACCTTCCACTGAGGAAGCCCCTCTTCCTGACCTGTTACCTTCCACTGAGGAAGCCCCTCTTCCTGACCTGTTACCTTCCACTGAGAAGACCCTCTTCCTGACTTGTTCTTTGTACTTCCCTAATGAAAGTAACAGGTCAGGAAGAGGGGCTTGCCCCCGCTGTTAAAGGATTCCGATTTATCGACTGGTTACTTTCTCTCCGTTCGGTTCGGGGATGTTCAGCCGTTCGCGGAAGAGATTCAACAAGAGCAACGTACCGATGCCGCCGCCCTCGCCGCTGCCGCCGGTCGCCATTACATCAGGCGTGATGCGGACGCCTTTCTCGCCGATGACTTTCAGCGTCTCAACGAGCGCGACACCCTGCGCACCAAGAGCATTGACCTGTTCGCGATAAGCAACACCCTGGGCCTCACCCATCAGACGAACTTTCTCAGCCTCGGCGCGGCCGGTTTGTTGAATGTAATGCGCCTCGCCCTCGCCTTCAGCCTTGCGCTGTTCGGCGCGCTTGCTGGCGATCTCGACGCCCACAGTCGCAGCCATCAAGTCTTTCTGATTGTCAGCCTGCGACTTGGTCTTCTCGAGTTGAATGCGTTTCTCTTCCGCCTCGCGCTGAGCGTTGTACATATTCTGACGCTGCTCGGCGAGGATCTTCTCGGTCTGAGTCTTCATTAGCTCTTCCGGAAGATGAATGTGACAGATGAGCACGTTCACGACGTCGACGTGATACTTCAGCAGGTGCGCGCGCACGCGAGCTTCCGCACGTTCCTGTTCTTCGTGGCGGTTTTGCAAATAAGCCATCGCCGACGATTCCGAAGCCTGGTTGCGGAAGATCGAGTCGATTAGCGGATGCATCACGTTCTGAATCAACCGCTCGATTCCCCCGATCTTCGCCACCATGAAAGGTGCGTCCTCAGGCTTCACACGAAACACGACGCGCACTTCCAACTGCATCGTGAAACCATCTTTCGAGATCACTTCGAACGGATTGAACGTATTTGTCACTTCACCCGCTGTCCACTCGACGGTTTGATTCGTGGTTGGAATGATGATTGGCGAAACAGCCAGCGTATTCACGTAGTAGCGACCCGGGCCGACCACACTCTCCTGAATGCCTCGATAACCTTCGGGCACTACGTATGCTTCGTGAGCGCCCTCATCCAAACGACGATCTGCGGGATCTCCACTCATCAACTCGGCCTTGATCTCATCCACCGTGCGGTTGTCGTCAATCTTATCCAGACGGGCAGCCGATTCCTCGGCCTGTTCCTTTTCCTCACGCTCCATCCTTTGCCGGACCTTGGCCGCCATCTCTCGACGAACTTCGTCAGACGGATCCTTGCCGACATTGGAGACGACCACTGCGACTTCACCCGGTTTCACTTCCTTCGCTGTCTCGGGAATGACTTTGAACAGCAGCGGATTGATGTAGTAAGTGCCAGGCAGCAGGATATCTTTTTGCGGTCCACGCTGGCCGCCCTTGCCGATGAATTCATGTCCATCCTGGAAGTTGTCGTGGCCCGCGAATGACTCCGCCACATAGTCACGTGGGTTGAGAGGGGCGCCATCGAGCGCCTCGACGAGACCGATTTGATTTTCATTGATGACAGTCGCATCGAAGAGACGGACATTAAGAAGACCCGGTTTGGCTTCATTGGAGCCTTCAATAGATCCTGACTGCGTCAGGATGCGATAGACACCCGGCGTCAGGATGTCGACTTGTGGGCCCTTCTGTCCACCCGATGCGATGAACTGTTCGGCATCCTGGAAACTCAGATGGTCGGTGATCGCTTTGCCCAGCAGACGGCCGGGATCGAGCGGACCGCCGTCCGCTGCTGTAACTACGCCAACTTTACCCTGCGGGATAAGTGTCGCCTTCGCCACTGAAACACGAAAGAGGTACGGGTGTATGGGCCACAAACCCGGCGGAAGCGTTCGTAGCTGAATACCTTTTACCCCGCCACGTTTGATGAACGCGATTGGATCCTGGAAGTTGTTGTGCGCATTTTGCGCGCGGTCGGGCGCGAAGATGCGACCTGGAGGCATCGGCTCACCATCGACTGCTTCGATGATGCCGAGCTCGTCTGCGCCGATCTCGATTAGTGGGACCTTGCGCACGACTCGTTCAAACGGAAACTTGATCAAGTGCAAGCCTGGCTTCAGTACGTCAGCCTGAATGCCAACTTCACCTTCAGTAGCTACCACTCGTCCGGGCGGCATCTTTGCTCCAAGGTACCTTCGTTCCTTGATGGCGATTTCGCGCGCGCCGACGTTGACGAAAATGCGGTTCATGATGATGAGGAAGATGATGAGGAGAACGAGCGCTCCGAACAGCATCGGTAGCAGGGAAGCAATATCTAGATTTTGCATGGTTATTTCTCTTTCAAGTCAACTGGAGGCAGTCGACATTACGGGTTGTTTGTGGGTGCCAGCTCACGATTTGCGGTTGACAAAGTACGTTTCAAAAGGAAGCCGGCTCCTGAGCTGCGAGTTCGCGACGATAGTATCCAGAACTCGCCGTTAAGTAGTGATTGTAGCTCCATCGCCGAGAGATCGGGCACTCTGCCTTCGCGCCACGATTGGAGCACGATTTCGACCGCTTTGCGATAGGTCTCGGCGTCGTCCGACAGTGCTGCGATGTGCAGCATCTTGGCAGTTGATTGTCTATCAAGAGATTCCCGCCAGTGGTCGATCGACTTCTGGGCCAACGCTTTGTTTACTGGTAACTCGTTTCTGGTTACGTGCGAAAGTAGCGACAGCAGTTTCGCTTCTGAATCAACCTGGACGACGAGGGTATTCAGGACTTCGTCATAAAGCGCGGGATCGCTCGATGCGCGTGCTTCTTCGAGAGCGCTCTTGTCATCGTTGCGGGCGCTCTCCAGCAAAGTCTCGCGTGATTGAAGACCATTTTCCGTCGCGGATGCAAGCTGATTCGGCTCCTCATCTGAAAATAGCCCGGCGTGCTGCCACCGCGGTGGCAAAGATTCAGTCGGTTCGGAACTGCTCGCGGGTTTCTGCCAGAAGTATATGCCGATAGCGATTAAACCCAGGATTAAAGCGGAAGTAATAAAAAGGATGACCATCGCAGGCCGCAGTGGGATTATACGCGCACGCGTATGAAAAGTTGCGCCTTACCTCGATCGCAGGGCGTTGAAGAATAGCGGGTAAGTGGCCTCGGATTGGGCGCGGTATTGCGGGCGAAAGCCGAAAAGGATGACGCGGCCTTTGCCCATTGTTACCTCAACCAGTGCGGCCTTGCCTTTGATGCGTTCTCCACCGAGCAGCCACCCCGACAACAGCGGGTCTTTATCCGCCGGATACGAAGCAATAACGCGAACATTCGAGGCTGGTACTGTTGCGTCCTTGTCGTCGACGACTTCGAAGACCGGCGAATCTTCTGCCCACGCAATCGTCTCCGCCGGCATTCCGCTCGCAATCGGGTGCGAGGTGTCGAGTTGAATGCGCAGGATCGATCCCGGCACGTAGAAATCCGTTCGCGGCAATTCGGTGACGACATTTCGCAAGGGCAGTTTGAACTGTTCTATCGCGAAGTTGGAGGCGCGATTCAGAAAGACAAGCGTGCCTCCGGTTTCGACAAAATCGCGCAAGTGCTTCACACCTTCAGGGCCGAGTCCACCGGTGAGCTCAGGCGGCATAGTTCCACTGCGATAACCTTCGAGCAGAGTGCGAGCCGGCTGATCCGGAATTAGGATCACGTAGTATTTGACCGTAACGCCAGCCGATGGTTTGAAAACCGTGATGCCGGCGCGCAGCTCTTTGTCGCCAAGCACGCCGTAACGAATGTTCTTCGAGTCGAAGATCCATCTGGTCCAGCCTTCGTCGTTACTCGGAACCGATGATTTGTAGATCGCAGGCAGATCATTAGTCAGCGCAGGTGCGCAAGCATTTTGCCCATCGACGGTTGTCGTCTGCGCTGTGGTTGCCGGTGAATATCTGAACGGCGCTTTGACTGGATGAACCACGACGCCCATCAACAACGGCAACGTGTGCGCCGTCACATCGTAAGGCGCGATCGGATGGCCCTCCGCATCTCTCAAATTCGGATAACGCTGCACCTCCAGCAGTGCTTTTGCGAAAGCTGCATACGGTTGGTCCATACGAACGAGTTCCGTTCCTTCCGGCAACGTGTGCGTGCCGATTTTGAACGGAGCGCCCTCCTTGGCCGAACCGATTACCACACCACCCCGGCGCAGAATATTCTTGAGCGTGTCGCAACCCGTGGAAGGCTCGATTAGAAAGCCAAAAATCTCTCCCGCTCTACGCGGGCGCACTGCTTCCTTCCCGATCGCATAGAACCGCCGCAGCCACTGCTCGCGATTTGTTGCGGCGTGATCCAACAACAGAAACGCCGCGGTGGTCATGTACTTCGTGATATCACTCAGGTGCCACTCACCGCCGCGCCAGAGTGGTCCAAACTTCGGTGACTCCTTCTGCGGATCGTAGCCCTCACGCGAGCGCAGCTCTTCAAACTTCAAAGTGATCGGAGAAGCGATTCGCGCCGACGCCGTTTCTGACAGAATGCGTACGCCGCCGTGGTAGTGGGAATATGCGCGCGCGGGAGTCCAGGCATCGTAGGTCGAATTGGTGGTGATTCCCTGAAAACCTTTGTCGCGCATCTCGCTGGCCATCCATGTTCCGAGCTCGGTGTAGTCCTCGACGATCTGCCTGGGCACGTTTGGTTCGACCGGCGGCATGTAGGGCGGTAGGAACAGACGCGACCCGAAAGCGCCTTGCTGATGAATGTCGTGGACGATCTGCGGGTGCCAGACGTTGTGAATCTTATCGACGGTGAGTTGTGTCTCGACCTGCGTGAACGCGTACCAGTCGCGGTTGTTATCGTGGCCGGTGTACTTGTGATAGAGCTCGGGCGGATCAGTGCCTTCGTAGGGCGTGCCGAGAGTTTTGTCGTACCAGTTCTTGACGATGTCGACGCCGTCAGGATTGAGCGATGGCACCAGCAGGATGATCGTGTTGTCGAGAATTTTCAGGATCTCGGGTTCAGTTGACGAGGCGAGCCGGTGCGCGATCAGCATGCCCGAGAGATACGAACCGACTTCGGTGGAGTGAATTCCGCACGTGATCAGCACGACTGTCTTGCCGCGCTTGATTAGTTCGGCTGCCTTGCGATCGCGTGCGAGTGGTGCGCCCAGCTTACGTGGATCCGCCAGCTGGTCCTGGATCTGTTTGAACTCTTCGAGACGCGCCAGATTTGCAGGCGAGCTAATCGTGGCCAGCACGAACGGCCGGTTCATCGTCGTCTGGCCAAGCGTGGCAAACGTGACGCGATCGCTGGCGCGATCCAGTTGTTCGAAATAATCGACCACCTGACTCCACGAAGCGAGTTTGCGATCGTCGCCGGGTGTGAAGCCGAGAACTTCGGCGGGCGTCGGAATTTTTGCCTGGCTTGCCGCGACAGCCGGGAGGCAGAGTAAAAGCAGTAATAAAACGACTATTCGGGTCCGCATGCCACGCAGTTTAATCGAATGCCACGAAAAGGCACAAAAAGCACAAAATGGATTACTCTTCCATTGTGCGATTTGTGCCTCTTTGTTGCTCTTCCTTTGTGCCTCGTTGTGGCGAAGCGGTGCTTGCCGAGCGCGTGTTGGCCCGTGTAAAGTAACGGCGTTTCTTTCCCCGCGCTTTCCCCGCTTTACAAAACTTGTTGGAGGGAAAACAGGATGTCCACTGACAGCATCCCGGCGAACGAGTATCCAGATCGAGTCGGCTTTAAGCCCGACAATCCTTACCTCGCAACTTTTCGACCTTACATTCCGGCTGGAGTCAGGCTACGTGAGCTAACCATCCTGCCTCTTATTGTGGGAACAGCCCTGGGAATTGTTTTTGGCGCCTCGTCGTTATACCTCGTGCTGAAAGTCGGACTGACCGTCAGCGCGTCGATTCCAGTGGCCGTAATCTCCATCACGCTCTTTCGAGTGTTGTCGAAAATGGGCCTGCGCGACGCTACGATTCTCGAAAACAACATCGTCCAAACAGCAGGGTCTGCGGGTGAGTCAATCGCGTTCGGCATCGGCGTCACGATGCCCGCGATCTTGATTCTCGGATTCGATCTCGAACTGTCGCGCGTGATGCTGGTGTCGGTGCTCGGCGGCTTGCTTGGAATCCTGATGATGATTCCGTTGCGACGCGCACTCATCGTGGCCCAACACGGCTACCTTAAATACCCGGAAGGCACGGCGTGCGCTGAAGTGCTCAAGGCAGGCGCATCCGACGAATCTCGCGCCGCCGCGGTGGAAGGGGCTCGCGATAGTACGGTAGTGGATCAAGCCGCGACCGGAGGCAAGACGATCATCAGTGGTTTCGGCCTCGGATTTCTCTATTACGGTATCGAACAGATTTTTAAGACGTGGAAAGAATATCCCGGTAAGGTGTTTGGTAGACCGTTCGAGGGCGGCTCAATCTCGATCGAAAACAATCCGGCGCTGCTGGGTGTCGGTTACATCATTGGACCACGCATAGCTTCGATCATGGTCGCCGGCGGTGTGCTCGCGTACCTGGTTTTGATACCGGCGATTAAATACTTCGGCGGCGGTTGGATAACTCCACTTGCCCCTGAAACAACTCACCTCATCAAAGACATGACGGTGACCCAGATTCAGAAAGGCTACATCCTTTACATCGGCGCCGGCGCCGTTGCCGCGGGTGGCATCATCAGTCTCTTCCGCTCATTGCCTGTTATCTGGAGCGGTTTGAAGGGCGGCCTGGCTGACCTCCGTCGCTCGGGTACGGGTTCGGCGGACAACGCGCCGCGAACGGATCAGGATCTCTCGATGAAGTTTGTGCTGGCCGGCATCATCGTCCTGATACTGATGATCATGCTCTTTCCGCAACTCAACCTGCGCTTCAACCTGCTCGGCGCGGTCCTGATCGTCGCTTTTGGTTTTCTATTCGTAACTGTCTCTTCGCGACTGACTGGCGAAGTCGGCTCTTCGTCAAACCCGATCTCGGGTATGACGGTCGCGACGCTGTTGCTGACGTGTCTGGTCTTTCTGATCATCGGTTGGACCGCTCCACCTTACTTCGTTACCGCGCTTTCAATCGGAGGCATTGTCTGTATCGCTGCTTCGAATGGCGGTACGACATCACAGGATTTGAAGACAGGGTTTCTCGTCGGCTCGACGCCGAAGTATCAGCAGATTGCGATTCTGGTAGGCGCGCTGACTTCGGCGCTCGCGCTCGGTCCAATCCTCCTGGCGATGAACCAATCGGGCAGTGTTTATGTTCCAGTGGCTCAGACTAAAGACTTCAGCTTTCCGGCAGACTTTCGGTTCACTCCGGATCAGTTTGTGATGAGCGGAGATCAGCCGAAAAAGGAACGACTACAAGGCGGGCAGGCAAGCTCCGACAGCAATGCTTACAACGTGGTTCATAAGACAAATACCAACTACGGCCCGGCAGGCCGTTACCTGGTGAACGATCAGGGCGTGCCAGTTTATCTGGCCGATCCAGGCATCAACGGCGTCTACGACAAGGTGCCTGGCTCCAGCGCCACAGTGGCAAAGTTTACCGCGCCAAAAGCGACGTTGATGTCATACATCATCAAGGGAATTCTGAGCCGTGAACTGCCGTGGGGACTGGTCCTGCTCGGAGTGATGATCACGATCGTGCTCGAGTTGAGTGGTGTGCCGTCGCTCGCTTTCGCTGTCGGCGTTTACTTGCCGATTTCAACCTCCGCGCCAATATTCGTCGGTGGTGCGGTACGTTGGCTGGTCGACAAGTATTTACGCAAGAAGCCGGAGAATCTTAATCTGACGGAAGAGCAGATGGCCGCTGAGACTGATAAGAGTCCCGGCGTGCTGCTCGCCTCAGGTTATATTGCCGGCGCAACTCTGGCGGGGGTGATTTTCGCTTTTCTGAACTTGAAGGAAAGCATTGTCACTTGGCTCAAGGGTTTCGAGGAATGGGCGACTCATCACAATCCGTTCTTTGAGGGTCCGAACTCGGATGTGCTCGGTATGATCCCGTTTCTGCTTCTCACGATCTTGCTTTATCTGGTCGGACGAGAATTGGTTTTGAAACCGCGTGCAATCGCTCGCCGTGACGAGTGGCGATAATTTCTTCTCTGTGTCTCTGTGTTCTCTGTGGTAAAACTATCACCACAGAGGCACAGAGACACAGAAACAATTGCTTATGCTTTATCTAACCAGAATAACTTCCTGCTTGCTGTTCCTTGTTCTTTTATCTTCAACCGCGTTCGCACAATCGCAGCGCACGCCGACCGAAACGATGCGCGAGTTTTACCGCATGATGCGCGAGAAGAAGTTTCGCGAAGCGTTTGGCCTCTCGATCTACCGCGACGCTATTGAAGGGCTTTCGACCCAGGAGTTTGAAGATCTCCGCCCCGATTTCGAACGGATGGCGATTGCCGTCAGTGAGAAAATTCCCGATAAGGTTGATATCACGGGTGAACAGATCAGCGGCGATTCAGCCACTGTCTTTGTGAAAGTGCTCGATGCCGATGGAAAAGAGAAAGTCGAACCAGCGTCACTGATCAAAGTTGGCAACAGTTGGATCGTCGGCGACAAAGAGAACCTCGAGCTGGTCAAGAAATCCGGTAAGAAGTTTTTCTTCGAGGCGCGCATCAACGCTCATCACAGCGACGTTCAGGACATGTTGACGCGCATCTCACTCGCGCAGGTGGTCTACAGCCAGGGTCACAACGGACAGTTCGCCAATACCGCCGAATTAATCGCCGCCGGCCTGGTTCCGAAAGACATCGAAGGCACGGAATCAACCGGCTACCGCTTTCAGATCAACCGTTCGGCTGACGGTAAAACTTGGTATGCCACGGCCGAACCCGCCCAATACGACCGCACGGGCCGCCTATCGTTCTACCTCGATGCATTGGGAATCAGAAGCGGGGACGCCGGCGGAAAACCGCTCGTCGTGAAAAACTAAACTATTGCTCCGTCCAACCGAGTTCTTTAGAATGGTTTTGCGACGGCCCCCAATCGCTTCCCAAACGGCGCCTTCCTCAACTGGTCTGAGACTACTTAAACGATGTCGGAACTGCCCCGCAGAATCGTGTCGAGTTTACGCCGTTTTATCGGAAACCGGCGGCGATCCAGGCGTGTTCGGGCCCGACTGACGTTCACTTTGAGCCTGGCGGATCCGAGGGTTAACACGAACGGAAGGCGTCGTCTGCCTTCGCTCGATGGGTACACACACGACGTCAGCACGAGTGGGCTGGCGCTGATCGTGCCGGCGATTCGCATTGGCGAGCACTATCTGGCGGGCAATGAGCGCAAGCTGTATATCAAGCTGGAGCTTCCGACGGGACCGGTCGAGATGAAAGTAGCTTCGGTCAGGTACGAGGGCTTGGAAGACGACAGCGGGTACCTGATTGGCGCCCGAATTTTGGAGATGAGCGATCCGGATCGCGTGAGTTTCGAGAAGTACGTGGCCACGGTGCTGAAGCACGAGCCCGTGACGTAAGAGAATCCACAGATTACGCAGATTAGATAATCTGTGTAATCTGTGGATTACTCAAACCTCAACCACCCAAACACCTCCGGCAGGTGGAAGTTGGGCTCGGCGGTTCTTGTCGGGCGCCAGGCAAGGTAGCGCTCCGGCGCCTCCGGACCAGCGCAACGGAACACGTTCACGCGCCATTCATCACCGGCCTGCGGTTTCGGAATCGCCTCACCCCACGGAATTCTCATCCTAACTATCAATCGCTCCCGTTCGAGTTTTGCAGCAGTCGTAAAGCCGGAAGCGAAGTCCCAATCAGTTTCTCTTCCAGACGGCGTGATCGTGATTCCCAGATCCACCCACTCGCCGGTTGGCGCTGCCTCAAACTCAAAGTACTGCGATGGATTCGCAGCATCAGGAGCGAGAAAGATCTCGCACACATCACGATCCCACAGACCCAGCGTTTTCTTATCAGTTCGCGGATCATCCGAAGTCACCAGCGGCTCCTGCTGCACGCAATCAAAGCGGACATGTAGTGCGTCGTTGGACCAGCAGACTCGCGCCCGCGCGTGACGCGTTGGTGATGCAGGCTCTCCAGACCAGAGACGATCAATCTCAACCGGTTGACACGTGTTCCAAACGCGCTCGTCAAAGTCGTCTATCGCAATATCGTGGTCTACGAAAGGCGCGATAATCATAGTGAACCGGTCTTCAAACCATTCAAACAATCGTCAATCAACCGCTCGGGATCCTCGTTGTGAAACACGCGCGCCATGCTACGCCTTCCGAAATGTTGCAGTAAGTATTCCGACTCATCAGCCACCCCGCCCGTTCCGCTGAGGCATCCGATGATCTTTCCTTCGTCGTGCGCGATCGTGAACTCATTAAGCGAGCCCATCGCGCCGGCGACAAACAGAACGATATCGCATGAGCGCACCAACACGACATTCCGTCCTTTCAAGCCAAAGCCGGTGTAGACAATCGCGTCGCACGCATCAAGCGGCAATTTGTACAGCTCGACGTGCTCGCGTTCGTTGCTTCCCGGCGAGATCCCGATGTGAAAACTGCCCGCGTCGTGCGCTGTCTTTCCCACGACGTAGACAACTCCGGTCGTCGCGCCGGTGAACAGTAGCACGTCTTTCGCCGCGATAATGCGTGCCAGTTGCTCGGCTTTCTCGACCAGCTTACTGCCGGTCTCCAGCCGCGTACTCTCGGGCGCTGCCGAGCCCATGACTCCGACTTTTACTCGCATAATCATGCTCGCGATCCCACCAGCGTCGCGTCAAAAACCACGCGAGCCCGGGTATCAGAAAAAAGATTCCAACGCCAACAGTTACGATACGTGGCGAGATCCCGAAACGATCCAGAAGCTCGCCAGTGATGTAGTTTGATGCCGCCATTGTCAACGTAAAAGAAGCGAACTCGGCTGCAAAAACACGGCCGCGAAAATTATCTTCGACACCTCTTTGCAGTAAAACTGTAGAGAAGACCCAAAGGATACTCCCCCCGCAGTGAGCGATTCCCAGCATGATTAATGCGAAGACAAACCCGGTGGCGGTGCCGAAAGCGGCGTAAAAAATGCCGCCAATCAAAAACGCGATGCCGATTGAAACCTGCATACGTTTGTCGCCCTCGCCTGAGATGCGTCGCGCTACGATTGGACCAACAGCGGTTCCGATGCCTCGCGCCGCGAAGAGAACACCGATGCCGCCCGCGGCGTCTTTGCCGATCGGAAAGATGCGTTCGCCAAAGACAGCAAGCAGAGTAAGTATCCCGCCGCCCAAGCCCCACGCGGGTTTGACCAGCAACAGCGCCAGCACGCGCGGCCGATCTTTGACGTATTTGATTCCCTCAATCGTCTCCGTTATTCCCAAAAGCCTGCCCAGGGCGAGCTTTTGTCGTTCACGTTTCTTACGCTTCGGAACGCGAATACTGGCGATCAAAGCAGCGGAGAGTACATAGGTGGCCGAGTCGAGGATGAAAGCGACGTCAGTGCCGAACAAGCTGGTGACAAACCCGCCCATCGCCGCTCCAAGCGTGAGCATCACCGACCAGGTAACTGCTGAGATCGCGTTCGCCGCAACCAGTTCACGATCCTCCACGATCGATGGAATCGCCGCCGTCTTCGCCGGTTCGAAAAAGGTTGAGAAACCCAACTGCAAAACCGTGAGCACATAGATGAGCCACAACTGATCGGCGCGACGGACAAATAGAAATCCAAGGACGACCACAGCACGCAACACGTCAGAGACGATCATGATGCGCTGGCGGCTGAAGCGGTCGGCAATGACTCCCGAGATTGGTCCAAAGAAAAAGCTGGGCACAAAGCGCGCGACCAGCAAGAGTCCAACATCGCGACCGGAGCCGGTCAGTCTGAGAATGATCGTGTAGAGCGCGATCGTGTCGAACCAGTCGCCCATCTGACTGACGACCTGGCCGAGCCACAGTTGACGGAAGCTACGATTTCGTCGCAGCAGATCGACGTAGCCTACGGAATTTGAGATGGGTGTCATGTTATTAGCCGCGGATTAGCGCGGATGAACGCAGATCCGATCCGCGTTAGTCCGCGGCTCAGATTAACCAGCTTGACTGAAATTCTCAATCTGACCTGTCAGAATGCAACGATATCAAAGCAACGATCGCGAATTGCGAGATATTCGCGCGGCACACGAGTTGAGAATGGGTATGGTGCGGCGTAGAAGCCTCTGGCTTCGCGGGCTCTCCGCACGGAGCCCGTAGCCGCAAAGTTCTATGACACGGCGTCCAACATTTCCCCCAGCACTTGCCCAAATTGCCAGAGATAGAGCTGAGTTGCTCCCAGCTCTGTCTCTGGCAACTTCTTTGCGCGAAGGTCTGGCTGAGTGGTGGCTTACTAACCAACTCTGGATCTCGTGGGGGCTGCTCGTTCTGCCACTCGCCTTCGAGTTGTTCTTCGACACTTTTCATTTTCCTTACCTGATCCTCGCCCCACTGTCTCTTCTTGCAACCTATTTGATCTATCGCAACGCGCATGTGCGTTTGCGATCGAAGACGAAGGAAGTTGAAGCCCTGAGTCAACTTCATCTCGCAACCGCCGAAGCTCTCGCAACCGCCATCGATGCCAAAGATCAAACAACGCACTGCCACGTGAGACGCGTGCAGATTTACGCTGCGGGAATGGGTGAAGTGTTTGAGCTGTCGCCCGATGAGATTGCTGCTTTGAAAGCAGGTGCGCTGCTTCACGACGTTGGCAAGCTCGCGGTGCCTCCACACATCTTGAACAAGCCCGGACCATTGACGCCCGCTGAGTTTGAGAAGATGAAGATTCACACGGTTGTTGGTGCGCAACTCCTCAGTCGTGTTGATTTTCCGTATCCGGTCAGTCCGATCATCAGGCATCACCACGAGCAGTGGGATGGCCGCGGTTATCCCGACAAGTTGCGCGGCGAACAAATCCCGATCACCGCCCGCATAATTTCTGTTGTCGATTGCTTTGATTCAGTTCGTGAAGATCGGCCTTTCCGACGCAGCATGACGATGGATGAAGCCACCGCTCTGCTGCGACGAGGCGCGGGAATTCATTTCGATCCGGTGGTGGTCGAACAGTTCATCAAACACCTGCCGCGATTTGACGCAGAAATTGCCCGGCTGGGACTGGAACATGAACCCGCCAGCCACTCGTTAGAGCCACCGATTCAACTGGGCGCGATCGACTTGGCCCAAACTCGCGAGCGCGGGTCGTTCATCGCTTACGATCAAATCAAGAAAGCGCATCGCGAGGTCTACGCACTCTACGAGATTGCCCGCACGTTCGGTACGTCTCTCGACGTTGAGCACACACTCGAGATACTCGTCGATAAAGTGGGCCACGTGGTGCCGTTCGACACTTGTATCGTCTATTTGTACGACGAGAACAAAGGTTACGCGACCGCTGGTCACGTCGTCGGCAAAAACGTGCAGAAGCTCGCCGCGAGATCGATCGCACTCGGCGAAGGCGTGACCGGTTTCGCTCTGGCCAATCGCCAAGCGGTCAATCAACTTCATCCAAGTCTCGACTTCACCGACATCAATCCGGAAGCCGGGATCAAATACCGGTCGATGGCTTCGTTGCCGTTATTCAAGGACGACGTTCTGCTCGGCGCGCTCTCGGTGTATTCGAGCGAGCTCGAACAATACACCGACGATCACATGCGACTTTTGGAGACCGTCACGCGGCTCGCTTCGGATGCGTTGGGAAATGCGATGCAGCACGCGGAAGCGGAGTCGAATGCGTTGACCGATCCACTAACTGGATTGCCAAACGCGCGGTATCTTGCACTACGTTTCGAAGAGGAGGCGGCACGCGCGCGACGCACGGATCGGAGTTTCCAGGTCGTGATGATGGACCTCGACGAGTTTAAGAACGTAAACGACACTCACGGCCACAAAGCCGGTGACAAGATGCTGCGCGAAGTCGGCCACATCATTCAAAGCCAGTTGCGCGAGTATGATTTTCTCGCGCGCTATGGCGGAGATGAGTTTGTCGCCCTGGTGCAGGAGGTTGTCGGTGCACAGGTCGAGGAACTCTGCGCGCGCGTCGAGAATGCCGTGTCGAAGTTTTCAATGCCGGTTGGCAGGAACCGCTTTGCACGCGTCGGAATCAGCGTGGGCACCGCGACCTTTGGAATCGACGGAGAGACGTTGGACCAACTGGTCACGGCGGCGGATAGCGAGATGTACCGAATGAAATCTGGCCACAGATCTGCGCGGAGTGTGACGGATCGGCACGTTCTAATCGCCTAATCCGTGAAAATCGCGGAAAATCTTGACATATTCCTCGCTCATCGCTTTCAATCAAATTGGTTGAAAGCATGATTGCTCCCGCCGAAAATCAAAGCGCAACACTCCTAATAGTCGACGATGATGCTGCCGCCCGCGACAGGCTGCGCGAGATCTTCGAAACCGCGCAATACCGCGTTGTGACGGCCACCGAAGCCGCCTCGGCTCTGCGCGTGCTGAAAGGCGTGCGTTGCGATCTCGTCGCGCTCGACCTCGAGATGCCTGGAGTCGACGGTCTCACGCTCTGCAAACTGCTTCGCGCGCAACCCACCACGAGCAAGTTACCGATCATCGCGCTTTCCGAAAGCGACGACGAAACGCGCAAAGTCCAGGCATTCACCGCCGGCGCAGACGACTACATCACCAAACCTTCAACCCCAGGCGAGCTTCTGTCGCGCGTCAGTCTTCACGTGCGTACGTCGCAACGCGAGTGGGCACTGATTGGCAGTAATCGCGAGCTCAGATTTCTTTCCGACATCGGTCGCGGACTATTGCGCGCTTTGGAACCGGAGCAATTAGTGAGACGCGTTGCCGGCGCTACTTACGAAGCTCTCGATGCGTCGCTTTGTGCCGCGTACGTAACTATCGGTCGAGACAAAGACGCGCTGTGCGTTTTCGATCGTGAAGGAGCTGCCGACGATCCCTCATTACTCAACAGCGAATCATTACAGAACTGGCTGCGCTCGGCCGACTCCGCCAACTCGTTGCTGATCACCGAAAGGAGCGCGTTTCTGCTTCGCGACGATATTCACGTTGCAGAGTATGTTTCTCCGTTTCGGTTTGCCGGCCGCGCCAAAGGCGCACTGATCGTCGCCTTCGATCTGCGCGAACAATGTGGCGAGACCGAGAAACGTTTGATTGAAGCTGCCGCGCAACAAACATCTCTCGCGGCCCACATCTGTTCGCTATACCAGGCTGCGCGCGACACTTCAGTTAGTCTCGCCAGAGAAGTTGAGAAACAGACGGCTGAAAGCGAGGCGCAGAAGAGATTCATCGAAGCGATTGTCGATAGCTTGCCTTTGTCGCTCTACGCCATCGATCGCGAGTATCGTGTGGTTGCGTGGAATCGCAACCGCGAACTCGGTGAGCTCGGAATTCCGCGCGGCTCAGTGCTCGGCAAGAATGTTTTCGAAGTCCTCACCAGGCAGCCGCGTGACGTATTGGGAGAAGAATTTGCGCGTGTGTTTGAGAGTGGTGAGATCGAGCGCATCGAACAAGAGACTCCATCACCGAAAGGCGACATCCGGCATTGGGTAATCAGCAAGATTCCGATGTGGGCTGACAACAACGGACAAGTTTCGCACGTCATCACTGTCGGCGAAGAGGTGACGGATCAAGTGGAAGCGAATCGGGCAATCGCACGCGCTGAAAAGCTCGCCGCCGTCGGACGACTCGCTGCGGGAGTCGTACATGAAATCAACAACCCGCTCGCGACGATCTCCGCTTGCGCAGAATCGCTCGAGGCACGCGTCAACGAAGGTGCGTTCAACGGCTCGCCGGCGCTTGAGGATCTGCGCGAGTATCTCGGCCTGATTCGTAGCGAAGCATTTCGCTGCAAGAGCATCACGATGGGTCTGCTGGATTTCAGCCGCACGAGAAACTCCGCGCGCGTAACGATCAATGTGGCGGACGTGATTCAATCAGCGGTGCGTCTGCTGTCACACCAGAAGCGCAGTGCGGCAGTCGAGTTCAAAGTTGAAGTTGCCGATGACTTGCAGCTCGTTTCGGGAGATCCTGGCCAGTTGCAACAAGCAGTGATTGCGCTGGCGACAAACGCGCTCGACGCTATCGGCGAGAGCGGTGTGTTGACGATTGTGGCCCGCAACGACGGCGACAAAGTCGTTCTTGAAGTGGGTGATACGGGTGTGGGGATCGCGCCGGAAAATCTGCCTAAGATCTTCGAACCCTTTTTTACGACGAAAGAAATTGGACGAGGGACTGGGCTCGGACTGGCCGTATGTTATGGTATCTTAACGGAGCACGGCGGCACCCTTGACGTGCAATCAACCGTGGGAGTAGGCACCACTTTTACGATCACTCTCTCCGCAGTCACACTAAACGAGGAACAGACGGTTTGAGCGAGCAACAACCGGCAAGAATTCTGATTGCAGAAGACGAGGCTAACCTGCGCCTGGTTTTGCAGAAGGAGTTGGAGCGGTTGGGCTACCGGGTGCAGGCTGCACCGGATGGTGAAGCCGCGCTTCGTCGTCTTGAAGAGAGCAACGTCGACGTGTTGTTGTGTGACATCAACATGCCGCGCATTGACGGCATGGAGTTGCTGCGCAGAGTTCATCAACGACCTAATCCGCCGGAAGTGATCATGTTGACGGGCCAGGCGACTGTCGAGACTGCCGTCGAAGCGATGAAACTCGGTGCTTACGATTACCTCACCAAGCCTTACAGTATTACTGAGCTCGACGTTCGCGTTAAGCAGGCTGCGGACAAACGACGACTGCGCGTCGATAACACGCGTCTGCGCGAGCAGCTCGCGCGACAGTCAGCGTTGCCGGAGATCGTTTCGGTGTCGGAAGTGATGAAAGAGGCGATCCGGTTGATCGAGCGCGTTGCTCCTTCAGAAGCGTCGGTTTTGATCACTGGCGAATCCGGAACGGGAAAAGAATTAGTGGCCCACGCGATTCACCGGCTGTCGAATCGCTCTGATGCTTCGTTTGTTGATTTGAACTGCGCGGCGTTTCAGGAGTCGTTGCTGGAGTCGGAATTGTTTGGCTACGAAGCGGGTGCGTTCTCAGGAGCAAAGGGAAGAAAGCTTGGTCTGATTGAATTGGCGGATGGTGGAACGCTCTTCCTTGACGAAGTAACTGAGCTGCCGGCGCAGTTGCAAGCGAAACTGTTGCGTGCGATCGAGACGCGCACGTTTTTCCGAGTCGGTGGCGTGAGGAAAGTTGAAGTCAACGTGAGGATCGTGGCTGCGACGAATCGGAATCTCGATACGGTTGTTAACGAAGGTACGTTTAGATCTGACCTGCTTTATCGAATCAACGGGTTTCAGATCAGTCTTGCGCCTTTGCGAGAGCGACCGGAAGATATCGAGCCGCTGACGCGTTATCTGCTCAAGCAGATTGCCGGCACTCATCCACCGGAGTTAAATGAAGAAGCTGTGACTGCGTTGCGTTTGTACACCTGGCCGGGCAACGTGAGGCAGTTGAAGAACTGTCTGGAACGTGCAGTGATCCTCTCGAACAACGGCCGCATTACGCTCTCGGAGTTGCCGCCTGAAGTCACGAGACCGACGGTAGCTGCGCCGGTCGTTGCGGGTGTTGCTCCGGCAGCAGATGGTGCTCCACCGCCAGCACCGGTTCCGACGGCGCCGGGATCGTTGCGTGAAGTCGAGCGACAACAGATCCTCGCCGCGCTCGAACAGACTGGCTGGCATCGCGGCAAGACCGCCGAGATCCTCGGCATCTCTCCCTCAACCCTCTACCGCCGCCTCCGCGACTACGACCTCGAACGCCGCAGATAAAGAACAAGTCAGGACAAAGAACAACTCAGAAGGAAAGAACAAGTCAGAAGGAAAGAACAAGTCAGGAAGGGTGGCTTGCCCCCGCTGTTTGGGCAACGGCGGGGGCAAGCCACCCTTCCTGACTTGTTCTGCTCTTGTCGATACTTACCCAGCGGATGTTTTTAATTGCTTGCGATCGATCTTGCCGCGATCGTTTTTGGGTAGGGAGCCGACGAACTCGACCCATCGCGGGTATTTGTAGATCGCGATTTGTTCTTTCACGAACTGCTTGATCTCTTCAGCGAGTTGATCGCCGGCGACGAATCCTTCACGTAATACAACAAACGCCTTCGGCTTCACCAAACCGTCAGCTTCATGGCCCACCACCGCACACTCCAACACAGCCTCATGTTGCAGCAAACAATTCTCAATCTCCGCCGGCGCTACAAACACACCTGAAACTTTCAACATGTCGTCAGTGCGGCCGTGATACCAGTAATAACCATCTTCATCGACGTGAAACTGATCGCCAGTGGTGCACCAATCGCCGGCGAACGTTTCTTTCGACTTCTCGTGCGCGTTCCAGTAGCAGAGCGCGGCAGAATCGCCTCTGATCCGCAGCGTTCCCATCTCGCCTGTGGCAACCTCAGTGCCCTCTGCATCGACGATCTTCGCCTCGTAGCCGTTCACGATACGCCCGAGACTTCCCGGTTTGATATCACCCGGCCGGTTGGTAATGTAGATGTGAAACATCTCAGCCGATCCGATGCCGTCGCAGATGTCCACCCCAAACGCGTTCATCCAGCGTTCATAAAGCTCTTTCGGCAATGCTTCACCGGCCGAATAGCAGAAGCGAAGACTCGAGAGATCCTCGCGTGAAGCTCCTGGGACGTTCAGCATCGAATTGATCATCGTCGGCACAGTGGTGAGGATCGTCGGGCGATAACGCTTGATCACCTCAAACATCTTTTCCGCCGTGGATCGTTCGGCGAAGAGCGCAGTCGCTCCTCCAACTGAAAACGGGAACAGCAGGTTCGTGCCAGTAGCGTAGCCGAAAAACAGCTTGGGCACCGAAACGGTCAGGTCGTCGGCGTTAACGCCCATCGTTGCTTTCGCAAACACTTCGGTGTTGAACGGCAGATCGTGTTGCAGGTGGACCGCGCCTTTCGGATGGCCCGTCGAGCCGGAAGTGAAGAGCCAGATCGCTATGTCGTCACGACGCGTATCGGCCGGTGAGCATTCTGTAGACATGCTTTGCACCATTTCGCCGAATCGCGCCCAGCGCACGTTTCCACTTCGCGGAAGCTCAGCCTCGTTGCCAACGACAAAAACGGCGCGCAAGTAGCGAGCGCTGGCGGCAGCGTCCGCAAATGTTTTCAGCTGTGACTCATGTACGACTGCGATTCGCGCGCGTGTGTAGTCGAGGTAATACTGATAATCCGCGACCGGCAACAACGGATTAACCATCGTAATTACGGAGCCAATGCGTGCTGCTCCAAACCACGTCCAAACAAACTCCGGACAATCAGGCAACACCATCAGCACGCGATCTTCAATATCGAGTCCAAACTCGCGCAGCGCGTTGCCGGTTTGATTCGATAGTCTCGCTACTTCGCCGTAAGTCCACTTTTGATCTTCGAAATAGAAGCAGACTTTATTCTCCCGTCCTTCCTCGAGATTGTGATAGAGGAAGTAATCGGCCATGTTGAAGTGTTCTGGAAAAGACGTCTGCAACTAAAGCCCGCCTTCCAAATACTTCACGAGCGTCGCTTCGTCTTCAGGACTACTCGAATTGAACCGCACCGCAAAACCGATCTCCGACGCTTCGTTAACCACTTCCGCCCAGAACGTGACCACGTCTTGCTCGCTGAGATGGATCTCCAGCCAAACCAGTTCTTTTACTTCAACCGTGCCACCAGTCAACAAAAAGCAGCCCTTACGACTCAGGTCAGTAACGGTCGCATTCTCGCGCGAGGTGACGCCTTCCCAACGGGCCGGCAGGTTGATCCTCATGCGCGGCACAGATCTTTGATTTTTCTCCATCGTGTTTTCAGCGACATTCGGTCCTCAATGCGCAAACGGACAGCCACCTTCACCGTGAGTAACGTCGAGATGGGTGCGTGCTTCCCAAAGCTCGGGAAAGAATTTCTTGTCGAGTGTGGTTTTGAGATAACCGATTCCTTCCGATCCGCCGGTGCCGCGCTTAGCGCCGACCATGCGTTCGACCATTTTGATGTGATGCGAGCGCCACAGCGAGAAGTATTCGTCGTGTTCGAGCAGCGCTTCTGCGAGCTGAAACTCTTCGTAGCGTTGTTCGAAGTGCGTGAGAACTTCGAGCACTGCTTGCGTGCGTTCGCCTTTCAAACCACGACGTTCGAGTGCACGATAAAAACAGTCTGACAACGACGGACTCGCCATTCGCGCTTTGAGACGTTCGTAGGCGAACTCGTCGCTTTCGAATTCACGAAGAATATTTTTGTCCTTTAAGCCGGAAGAGAATTCGATCTCACGAAACTGCATCGACTGGAAGCCGCTCGCCGGATTGAGTTGATCTCGAAACGCGAGAAAACTGATCGGCGTCATGGTTTCGAGAAGGTGGATCTGGTTCAGCAGCAACTTCTCGATCTCGACCACGCGCTTTAGCGCTCGCGTCGCAGCAGGTAGTCGATCCTCTTCCAGCAACAGAATCGCAGCGTCGAGTTCGTGCAGGATTTGTTTGAACCAGAGTTCGTAAGCCTGGTGCACGGTTATGAACAGCAACTCATCGTGGTGTGCCGGAGACGACAGGCAATCCTGAAGCTTGATGAGATCCGGGACGCGCAAATACTTGTTGTACGAAAGAGGTGGATTGTCGCCGTACTTACTGGGCATTTTTGTTCTTTATGTGCCTTTTCGTGGCTAAAAAGCAGCTCCCGCAGTCTCGTGTTCTCTGTAACTCTCTGACTGGGCGATCTTCTTCATTTCCTTGATCACCAGTTCCAACTCTTCGTCAGTGGTGTAGAAGTGCGGGGAGATGCGAATGCCGGCGCCGGGTCTGTAATCGATAATAAACTCACGACGAATCAGTTCCTTTGCGATCGCGGCGGCGTGTTCGTGCGCAACTGTCACTGTTCCTCCGCGCTTCCTTGCATCCTTCGGACTGGTCACTCTAAAACCCGCCTCTTCAGCGAGAGCGATCAAGTAATTCGTCTGACGCATGCTCTTCTCGCGAATGCGATCGACGCCGATTTCATTGATGATGTGATAGCCCGATTGCGCCGCATACAACGCCGGAATCGCAGGCGAGCCGTGGAGGAAACGCGTGATGTTTGATGCGTAGCGCAGGTTTGTGTCGAACGCGAACGGCGCTTCGTGGGCCATCCAACCGGTTGTTTTGGGTTCCAACTTGTCTTGTAGATCGGGTCGGACGTACAAGTAGCCTGCGCCTGGCCCACCACAAAGCCACTTCACCGAACCGCCGGTAGCGAAGTCTGCGTTAAGTTCTTTAACACTAAACGGAACCGTGCCGGCTGATTGATACGTATCGAGCACGACCATCGCGCCGACTTCGTGTGCCCGGTCGATGATCGCCTTCGCGTCTTGCAAGAAAGCACTCTTGAAGAGAACGTGCGAGAAAGGAACGAGCAGCGTTGTTTCATCAATCGCTGCCAGCATTCGTTCAAGAGGAACTGTAATGCCGTCGTCAGATTTGACTGTTTCGATTTTCAGCTTGCCGTCGCGAGCGTGCGCTTCGTAGACGTACATCACCGAAGGAAAGTTAAGCTCTGAGTAAACGATCTTGTTGCGCTGCGGCGTTGGCTCGAGACACGAGAGCACGAGCGACTGGCAGATCGAAACGTTCTGATGCATAACGACTGTACCCGCGTCGGCGCCAATGATGCGAGCCACTTCGTCGCCGACCGTCACCGGCATCTCCCACCAGCCTTCTGCCCACGCGCGTACACCTCGCGTGGCCCACGCCTCAGCATAGTCATGCAGCCGTTCGTACGTCGCTTTCGGCATCGCACCAAGGCTATGCGAGATCAGGTAAACAGTCTTATCGAGAATGGGAAACTCGCTGCGCCATTTTAGTAAGTCGTCAGACAATCAACAGTCCTCCTGCTGTTGATTAATTTAACAGATTACTCATATCCGTGTAATCCGTGTAATCTGTGGAACGAGAACATGTGGAAATTCGCGAATCCGATCAGACATCAGATACGGGAAACTCGCTGGCCAACAGCCGAAGAAGCGGCGCGATCGAGACTTTACAGTCCCATTGCCATCGGCAGTCGTGAAGCTTGCAGCCGCACGTGGGTTCCGGCGATGGTTCCGTGGCGGGCGACTGAAGACGGCTTTGTGACGCAGCGGAATCTCGATTGGTATCGTCGATTTGCCGAAGGACGGCCGGGAGTGCTCGTGGTGGAAGCGACGGGCGTGCGCGACATTCCGAGTGGTCCTTTGCTTCGTATTGGCGACGATCGATTCATCCCCGGTTTGCGCAAGCTCGTCGAAGTGGTACGAGAAGCGAGTGATGGTGAGACGTTACTCTTTATTCAGATCATCGACTTTCTCGCAGTGAAGCGACGTCCGGAGAAAGAGAAGTATTTTCAACGGTTTCTTCAGGTTGATGATTATCACCGTCGTGCGTTGGCCGAGATTACCGATCGACGTGAATGGATGACAGCGGCTGATAGTGACGTCCGTGAGTTTCTACAGAATGTGAGCGACGAAGTTATAGATGCAGTGTTGACACCAGGCGAACGTGAAGCTTTGCGTTTTGGTTATCGCGAGCGTGTCACCGATATGCACTTGAAGCACATTCGCGAGCTGCCTCGCGAACTGCCTGCGATCTTTGGCGCAGCCGCAAGTCGCGCACGCGAGGCGGGCTTTGACGGAGTTGAGCTTCACTATGCGCATGCCTACACGATGGCCGGATTTTTGAGTGCGCAAAACGATCGCGCCGATGGATACGGTGGATCGCGAGCTAATCGTGTGCGACTGCCACTCGAAGTTCATCGAGAAGTGCGAAATCGTGTTGGGAACGATTACGTGGTGGGTGTGCGGTTTTTGGCCGATGAAGTGATTGAGGGCGGGAGTCGAGTGGAAGACGCGATTTACTACGCGCGCGAATTTGCCGCGGCAGGATTTGATTTCTTATCGCTGTCAAAAGGCGGCAAGTTTGAAGATGCACAACAGCCGAAGGTGGGCCAGGCCGTTTATCCTTACACGGGTCAGAGTGGTTATGAGTGCATGCCGACGGTGTTGTCTGACGCAGTTGGTCCATTTGGACGTGCGGTGCCGCTCGTTGCTGCAATCAAACGAGCAGTGAACCAGGCTGGCTTTACGACGCCTGTCGTGGCAACCGGCGGCATCTCGACGTTTGAACAAGCGGAAGAGATATTGCGCGACGGTCAGGCCGATATTATTGGAATGGCGCGACAGGCATTGGCCGATCCCGATTGGTTTATGAAAGTGAAACTTGGTCGCGGTGATGAAGTGCGGCGCTGCACTTACACGAACTACTGCGAAGCGCTGGACCAGGCGCATCGGCCCGTCACGTGCAAGTTGTGGGATCGTGTCGGTCTCGACGAGCCAGGGATTGAAACGGTTGACGATGGACGCCGGCGCCTCGAACCGCCTCGATGGTCATCCGTGTAAGCCGCGTTCATATTGTTTTATGAACTCCGGATCGCGTCGTTGTAGATCCTCGTAACTAACGCGGCCACTGCGCGTCATCAACGTGAACGCGAGTTCCAGTGGACTCAAATGCATGTATCGGCGCGCGTTCTCAAACCAGATCATGCTTTCAAACGCCGCAGCCTGATAGTCTTCGATCACCGGACGACGTTTTGCCTCGAACTGTGCAAGTGCCTCACGAACATTCGACTCTGTTTGGAAACACTCAGCGAGCGCGATGGCATCTTCCATTGCGAGCTTGGTGCCTGAGCCGATAGAGAAGTGCGCGGTGTGCAGCGCGTCACCGATCAATGCGACATTCTCAAACGACCAGTGTTTGTTTCTCACCAGCACGAAGTTGATCCACTTTGAATTATTTGACAGCAGCGCATGTCCGCCCAGATCCTGGGAGAAGACTTCAGCCAGATACGCGCGAGCCTGTTCATCTGTCATGTGCGCGAAACCTGCTCCGTCCCAGGTTTTCGGGTCACATTCGACGATGAACGTGCTGGTCGTCCGATTGAATTTGTACGAGTGAGCCGCAAACACACACGCATCATTTTCGCGGAACGTGAGTGTGAGTCCGTGGAATAGTTGATTCGTTCCGTACCAGATGTATCGATTAGTGCGAACGTCGAGTTCAGGCTGTAACTGATCTGCATAGCGCTGCCGCACCGTGCTGTTAACTCCATCGGCGCCCAGCAACAGGTCGCAATCATTACGCAGCGACTCGATCTCCTGGATTTCAGTGCGGAATTCAATCTCGACACCCAACTGTTCGGCGCGTTGTTGGAGTATCTTGAGCAGTTGAAGACGCTCGATTCCCGAAAAGCTGTTACCGTGAATCGAGATCTTGGTATTTCGATGAACTACATCGACGTTGTCCCACGCTTCGAATTCTCGCGTGATTTCGGCGTGCGATTCTGCATCGGCGGCGCGCAGGTTTGCGAGAGTCTTTCCTGAGAAAACAACTCCCCACCCAAACGTATCGTTTGGACCATTCCGTTCATAGATCCTGATCTGGTGAGCGGGATGGATCTTCTTCATCAGGATTGCAAAATACAACCCCGCCGGCCCACCCCCGATGATGTTGATTTTCATTCCAATTGCAGCCGCTCTTAACGCCGAAGGCGTTGGCTAATTGCAGCCCAGGGTTGGAGCGAAGCGACAACCCTGGGAATTAAAAATATAAAAGAAGATATTAACGCTGAAAGCGTTAGGCATGTCCAAGGCAAACCCTTTCAGGGTTTATTCATCATTTCGATTCTCGATCCCAGGGTTGTCGCTGCGCTCCAACCCTGGGAATTAAAAATGTAAAAGAAGATATTAACGCTGAAAGCGTTAGGCATGTCCAAGGCAAACCCTTTCAGGGTTTATTCATCATTTCGATTCTCGATCCCAGGGTTGTCGCTGCGCTCCAACCCTGGGCTGCAATTAGCGAACGCCTTCGGCGTTAGAAACTGCGCTGCAATTAGCGAACGCCTTCGGCGTTAGAAACTGCGCTGCAATTAGCGAACGCCTTCGGCGTTAGAAACTGCGCTGCAGCTAGCGAACGCCTTAGGGTTTATTTCAATATTCCTTCGACGAGCCGAGCAGCAATTCATCGAGTCTCGAAACCCTCTGCTTTTGGATCGAAGCGGTTTCATAAGTTGCTGTTCTGCTCTTTCAGTAGCGCGCCGGCGATTAGGAGCTTTTGTATTTCGGAGGTGCCTTCGTAGATACGCAGGGCGCGTACGTCTCGATACAAGCGTTCGACTACGCTGCCACTCACCAATCCCGCGCCGCCGTGAATCTGGACCGCATGGTCGATGATTCTTCCTGCCGCTTCAGTGGCGAACAATTTTGCCTCGCTGGCTTCGCGCGTAAATCGTCCGTTCGCTGTGTCTCTCGCGTAGGCAGCACGATAGACGAGCAGTCGCGCGGCGTCCAATTCTGTGATCATGTCTGCGAGCTTCGCCTGGACCAATTGATGCTCGCAGAGCAAACGCCCGAACTGTTTGCGTTGCGATGAATAGCGGACTGCTTCGTCGAGCGCGCGCCGGGCCATGCCGCATGCGGCCGCGCCGACACTCGCACGAAACGTATCCATCGTTTCCATCGCGAGTTTGAAACCATCTCCTTCATTACCCACCATGTCTTCGGCAGGCACGCGACATTCATTGAAAGCGATCTCGCCTATCGGGTGCGGCGCCAGTAAAGAAGTGCGTTCGAGTACACTGAAGCCTTGCATCTTCGATCCGACAACAAACGCCGAGAGCGCAGCGCGACCGTCTTCACGCGTTCCCGTTCGCGCAAAGACTGTGTAGAAGTCTGCGATGCCGGCATTTGAGATAAAACGCTTGCGACCGTTGATGACGTACGTTTCACCTTCGCGACGCGCGGTGGTTTGAATTGCGGCGACGTCAGACCCGGCTTCAGGTTCAGTCAGCGCAAACGCGGCGATAGCCTTTCCGCTTGCAGCGCGCGAGAGCCAGAAGTCGCGGACGTGATCGGGCGCGGCGTTGGCAATCGCGTAAGTACCAAGGCCCTGCATGACAAATGCGAGGTCGGCGAGCGCGGAAGAGTAAGCCAGCTCTTCGCGAATCAAACAGAGCGAGCGAACGTCAAGCTTCGACTCTGCTACTGCGTAACTGAGAATGCCGGCCTGCGCCAGAAGACTTACAAACTGTCGTGCCGTACTTTCAACATCTTCTTCCGCAGCCGCGCGCGGCTCGACTTCCTGCGCGACGAACTGCGCGATACCGGCAGCGAGATTCAGGTGTTGGGGAGTAAAGAATGGGAGTTGCGCGATCAGCCGATCCATTTTTGTGCTTCTTTGTGGCTAAGACAGCTATTGAAACCTCGCTTCGCGCTTCGCCACAAACGCCTCATACGCTTCGCGATAATCCGGATGCTGCATGCAAATCGCTTGTGCCTGTGCCTCGCTTTCGAGAGCCGCCTGCAAGTTCATGTCCAACTCGCGATTGAGCATCTCCTTTGTCTTGCCCAGTGCGAAGGCTGGTCCGCGTGCGAGTCGTGCAGCGAAATCCTTCGTCGCCGTAACCAACTCATCGGCTGGCACGACGCGATTGTATAGTCCGATGCGTTCAGCTTCAGCGGCGTTAACGAAGTCCCCAGTGAAAAGCATCTCTGTCGCTTTCGAGAGCCCCACCACTCGCGGCAACAGATACGACGCCGCCATATCCGTGCCCGCCAGTCCCACCTTCACAAACAGAAAAGCTATCCGCGCGTCTTCGCTCGCGATACGAATATCGGAAGCCAGTGCGATGCAAGCGCCGGCGCCAGCGGTAGTCCCATTCAAACTGGCGATCACGGGCTTCGGTAGAGCGCGGATGTCTTGAATAAGCTCACACGTCATGCGCGTGAACTCGAGCAAGCCCTCCATGTTGCGACTGAAGAGCTCGCCGATTATGTCGTGCACGTCGCCACCGGAGCAGAACGCCTTGCCTGCGCCCGTGATCACCACCACGCGAACGTCACTTTCATCGCGCAACGCAGCAAACGTGTCTGTCAGCTCGCGATAAACCTCAAACGTGAGCGCGTTCAATCGCTCGGGACGATTCAGCGTGATCGTTACAATACCGAGTTGGTCCTGTTCGTAGAGAAAGGTGGTCGGTTGTTTCATGCCGGTAGCACTGCCATACCTTCTATTTCAACTTGTGCTGCATCGTCGAGTAGTCCTGCGACCTGGACCAGGACCATAGCCGGAAAGTGCTTACCCATGTGCTTTCGATAGCGCTCGCCAACCTCGCTCGTGCGTTCGCGGTAATCGTTTTTGCTGGTCACATAGATCACGAGTCGCACGATGTTACTCGAATCTCCACCGGCTGCTTTCACCACAGCGATCACATTCTCGAGTGCCTTATCAAACTGCTCGACGAAGTCGTTGCTAACGATCTTTTGATTTTCATTCGAAGCGATCTGTCCGGCGATGAACAGGAGCTTACCCGCGTCTGCAAGAACACCATTCGAGTAGCCACTCGGCGGTCCGAGCGATTTGGGGTTGATCAGCTTGGTTGCCATACAGTAGTCAAAACGAATCCACAGATTACACAGATTTTACCAATTAATCTGCGTAATCTGTGGATGGAGTTTAACAGTGAATTGATTACAGAAGCTTGTCCAATCGCGACGCCAACTGTGCGGCGAGATTTCCGTTGGGATCGAGGCCGCCAATTGGTCCACCGGCCATGTTGCCCTCTTTATCGAGGATCACGATCGACGGAAGTTGGTCCACACCGAATTTCTTTGATACCGCGCCATCGTGATCACGCAGCACGGTGACTTTCAAACCATACTTCTCCGCAAACGATCGCAGTTGTTCGTCACTCGCGAAATTCTTTGACTTTGGATCGTCTGACTCGGTGCTGACCCAGTAGACCACAACACCCTTGTTGCTGTACTCGTCAGCCAGCTTCCTCACGCCTTGAAGTTGTGTTTTCGACAGCGGCAGCCAGGAAGCGCCAAACGCCAGCACGACGACCTCGCCATGCAAACTCTCCGAAGTGACCGTTTGACCGTCGATCGACCGCAGTGAAAAACCAACCGCCTGGTTCGTGCGATTCTGCGCGAAAGCGGCAAACCCCGCGAGCAGCATCACCAGCCCGACCGCCAGGGCGCCCGCAATTTGTGCCTTTTTATGGCTCATCTTTCTCCTTCGTCGAACGCTTCTAATGACGCTCGACTAAGTGCATTAGATGAATGCGTTCGGAGTTTAGTTGGTCTGTTATTCTGGCGCCGGTTCGCCTGTGACCTCGTTGTGCAGGGCCAGGTAATCATCCCACGTATCCATGTCGCGAGCAATGAAAGGCGAGTCAACCGGCACGCGTTTGACCTCTTCCGAATGGGCCTCGAAGAGTGCTTTCAGCCCGCCGGTCGAGCTCAGATGGAGCAGTTCCTGCTTGAAAGTGAGGTCGACTAGGACAGGATGACCGCCGCGATTTTGCCACGTCGGTATCACCAGGCGAGCGCCGTTTTCCCACGTCTGAAGGAGAGTCGAAACGACGTTGGCGGGAACTGCGGGATGGTCCGAAAGCGCGATCAACGCCGCCTGAGCCGACGATGGAAGTTCACGAACACCAGCCGCAATTGAAGCACCCATTTCGCTGGTTGGATCGGGATTCGTGGCGAAGATGACGGGAAGATTTCTAAGTGCTTCGCGGACTTCGTTAGCACGATGGCCCAGGACCACAACGATCATCTCAACGCCGCCTCGTTGCAAGTAATCGATGCAGCATTCGATGACTGTCTTATTTCCGAAAGGAAGCAGTGGCTTGAAGGCGCCCATCCGGCGCGACTGACCGGCGGCGAGGAGAATGGCGGAACAGGATTTCACATGATTATCTCTGAAGATCTCGCAAGGCGCGCAACGTGTACTGCCGGGCCATCTGCTTGCGCCACTGGTAGACAAAGTCTGTGTTGTCGAGTGGTCGAGCTTTAACGTACGCGGCCTCGGCTGCTGCCGCGATTTGTTCGTCGCCCAACTGTTTTCCGATCAACGCATCGGCAGCTTCCTTGATTTCGACTGGAGCGGGCGCGATGCCGCCGAGCACGATGCGCGCATCCTTCACGCCGGCATTGTCTGTTGAGATCCACGTCGCAACACCGAGCACGGGAAAATCAAACGCACCACGCCGTCGCAGTTTTTGATACGACGCGCGCCAGCCGTTCGTCGGTGGGAGTTGAATGTCGACGAGGAGTTCGTCGGGACGTTTGTGCAGGTAATCGATGCCATCATCGTTATATAACCCTGCCGCATCGATGATACGTTCGCCGAGTGTCGAGACGAAGCGTAACTTTGCGCCGATAGCGACCATCACCGGCACCAGATCAGACGACTGCACGGCCCAGCATTTCGAGCTGCCTGGCGCGACCCAGCAGATATCACCGTCTTTCTTCAGACAGAAGTTGATGCCTTTGCGCCACTCGTAATTCTGGTCGTAATAGTTGCAACGAGTATCGAGGAGGAGGTTGCCACCGATAGTGCCCATGTTGCGCAGAATCGGCGTCGAGATAGTGTGAGCTGCCTTTGCGACGACAGGATAGTCACGATTGATGATCGGATGTTCGCAGACGTCGGTGAGGGTTACTGAAGCACCGATTCTTAAGCCGCCTTTTCCGTCACCTGTTATCTGGTTGAGCTCCGCGAGGCGCATCACCGAGATCACTGTCTTCGGCGTCTGCTGCCGTCGCTTCATATTCGGATACAGATCGGTCCCGCCCGCGACGAACTGGCCCGTCGGACCAGCGTCACCTATAATCTTCACCGCCTCCGCAATCGTCCGCGGAATGCGATATTCAAATTTTGGCAGCCGCATCATGTCTTTTTCTCAGCCACAAAGAGGCACAAAAGACACAAAAGATATTTTGTGCGTTATGTGCTTTTTTGTGGCCAAATATCTTTCCCATTCACGAGTGTACCGCTACTCGCGGCAGTTCGCTGCCGTCGCCGCCTTCGGCGGGTGTCAGGATGCGCAGTGGGTCGGGCCAGTCGACGAATGGGACGGAGGCCGGGCCGAAACGTCCAGTGCGGCCGCGTGATTTGTCTTTCAGTGCGCGCAGGACTTTCTCGGGGGTGATCGGCACTTCATCAATGCGCACGCCGACCGCGTTATAAACAGCGTTCGCAACCGCCGGCGGCACCGGCAACAGCGGGCCTTGTCCAACTTCCTTCGCACCGTATGGTCCATTCGGATCCGGATCTTCGATCAAGTAAGTCTTGACGTCGCACATCTCCATCGTCGTCGGACTCTTGTACTCCAGCATCGATGGAAACTTGTGCACGACGTTGCGATTCTCCCGATAGGCCATTTCCTCCATGAGGATCTCGCCGAGTCCCATGTAAACACTGCCTTCGACCTGGCCCATCACCAGCATCGGATTGATCGAGCGACCAATGTCGTGCGCGATCCAAACACGTTCCACCACCACAATTCCCGTATCGGGATTTACATCCACCTCCGCAACTGCGGCCGAGTAACTGTAAGCAGGCGATGGTCCAACTCCCGAGCCTTTGTACTTGCCCGGCGATCGTGGTGGCGTGTAAGAGCCAACTGTACCGATGGTTCCAAATTTCGATTCTGCCAAAACAACCGCCTCGGCAAACGTCACTCCCACTTCCGGATTCTCGACATCAAACACGCGTCGTTCGGCAAACGACAGATTCTCGATCGGCACACCCAGCTTTTCCGCCACCGCCATCACCAAAAGCTCACGCGCTCGCTCAGCAGCCTGAATCGCGGCGTTTCCAGTCATCAACGTCACACGACTCGAATAACTCCCAAGATCCACCGGCGTCAGATCCGTATCAGCCGTGACCACACGGATGTCGAACGGATCGATGCCCAAAACTTCGGCGACGATGTAGGCGAGTATCGAATCAGAGCCCTGGCCGATGTCGATCGAGCCGCACATAACGCAAACGCCGCCTTGTCGATCGAGTCGAAGCTGCACACCCGATTGCGGCATGTTGTTCCAATAAATCGGCAAGCCGGCGCCGCAGATATAAGAGCTACATGCGATACCAATGCCTTTCCCAAACGGAAGCTTGCGATTGTTTGGATCCCAACCTGAAAACCGTTCTTTCCAGCGCGAGCCTTCAACGACTTTATCGATGCATCGACCTAAACCCATGCTGCCGATGCGCAGGTAATTGGCTGTCACTGAATTGGGCGCGACGAGATGCTTCTGACGGATCTCGACCGGATCGATTCCGAGTTGCTCCGCGATCTTGTCGAGGTGGACTTCCAATGCGTAGCGCGGTTGCGGCGTTCCGTGTCCTCGTTTTGGGCCACACGGCGGCTTGTTTGTAAACGCTCGCAGTCCCTGAAACTTGTAACGCGGCACGTCATACGTAACAGTTTGGAGCGCGCCGGTGTAGAACGTGCTCGCGACGCCGTAGCTTCCATACGCGCCGCCATCGAGGAACGACTGGAAGTGCATCGCGGTAATCGCGCCGTCGTTCTTTACGCCAGTCTTCACTCGCATCAACACCGGATGACGGCCGCGATGACAGTAAAAAACCTCTTCACGCGTCAGCGTCACTTTCACGGGCCGGCCGGTGATCATCGACAACTTGCAAACCACGACTTCGTGGTTGAACGGATCGCTCTTACCGCCAAATCCGCCTCCGTTCGGAGTCGCGATCACGCGGATGTGACTCGCCGGCAGTCCGAGAACTTTCGCCAGCGCGCGATGGACGTAATGCGGCGTTTGAGTCGCGCTCCACAGCGTTATCTTTCCGTCAGAATCAAACTGCGCGACGGCCGCGTGTTGCTCCATCGGCAAGTGCGTGTTGCCTTCGTAGAAGAACGTGTCTTCACGAACGAGATCTGCCTCAGCAAATCCGTCGTCGACATTTCCAAATTCAAGAGAAACTTTCTTGTGAATGTTGCCGCCGTCGCCGTAGTCGTGAATGCGCGGCTCGTCGATCAGCAGTGCTTCGTCGATACTCGAGATCGTAGTCAGCGGCTCATATTCAACTTCGATCAAGTTCATCGCGTCGAACGCAACGTCTTCGTCGATCGCAGCAACGGCAGCGACGGGATCTCCGATGAAACGCACTTTGTCGATGCAGAGCGCATGCTCGTCCTGGCTGACCGGCAAGATGCCGTACGGGATGGGAAGATCTTTTCCAGTGATGACCGCGAAAACGCCGGGTAACGCCAGTGCTTTCGAAATGTCGATGCTCTTGATCAGCGCGTGGGGAAGGTGCGAACGCAGCATTTTGCAAAACAGCATCCGCGGCAAGACGATATCGTCAGCAAACTTTGTTTGGCCGACACACTTCGCGCGTGCATCGACTTTGCGAAACGGTTTGCCGACAACTTTGAAATTGTTTTTATCCACGGGTTTCAGTTAAACCTCTGTGTCTCTGTGTCTCTGTGGTTAACTGTTTGAACCACAGAGACACAGAGGCACAGAGAAGAGCTAATCCAGACCGTACACGCTCTCCCTCGACAGTTCCGCAGGCTCACCGCGCATGCGCGCCGCCGCAAGCTCGACAGCCTCGTAAATTTTGATGTAGCCGGTGCAGCGGCAAAGATTTCCTGACAACGCTTCCTGAATCTCAGCGCGCGAGGGATTCGGCGACTTCTTCAACAATTCCTCGGCGACCAGCAGAAAACCCGGCGAACAATACCCACACTGCGCCGCGCCCAGATCGGCAAACGTCTGTTGCAAGGGATGAAGCTCGGCGCCATTCGCCATTCCCTCGATAGTTTTTACTTCACGACCCTCAGCGTCGAGGCCCAGCATGAGACATGAAAGCACCGATCGACCATCAACCAGAAGTGCACACGTCCCACACTCGCCCAACTCACATCCATGCTTAGTTCCAGTGAGATTCAAATCCTCACGCAGAACTTCGAGCAGCGTTTTGTGCGGAGCGAAGGCGACCTCGATATGTTCGCCGTTGAGGTTAAAGGAAATGTGTTTCTTACTGTGAACCGGCACCGTCTTTTTTCTTCACTTTATTCAAAATCATATTATCGATCAGTCGCGTCTTACCGACGTATGCCGCGAGTGCGATGAGAGTGGGTCGCTCATCAATCTTATCAACTTTTTCAAATGTTTCCGCATCGGCAACGGTTACGTAATCCAAACGTGCGCGTGGCTCAGACTCAACCGTCGAGCGGATCATGTCGACAAGGCGGTTAGCATTTCGCTCGCCGTCTTTGTAGGCGTTCTTCGCCTGGAGCAACGCTTTATGCAGCACTGTCGCCGAGTTTTGCTCGTCATGAGTTAAATAAAGGTTGCGCGATGAGATCGCAAGTCCAGAATCCTCGCGCACGATCGGCAACACGACGATCTCCGTATCGATAGCGAGATCTTTAACGAGACGACGAATGATCAGCGCCTGTTGCGCGTCTTTCTGACCGAAGAAAGCAAAGTCGGGTCTGACGGTGTTCAGCAGGATCGTGACGACTGTCGTTACGCCGCGAAAGTGTCCCGGGCGCGATGCGCCCTCGAGTTGCTCCGACAGACCTTCCACCGTCACGTAAGTCGAAAAACCTTTCGGATAGATCTCCTCGACTGTCGGCGCGAAGATGTAATCGACGTTGTAATCAGTTAGCAAGGCCGTGTCTTTGGTCAGGTCGCGCGGATAGTGTTCAAAGTCTTCACCGGGACCAAACTGCGTCGGATTCACAAAGACCGAAACGACCACGACGTCGCACATTCGTCGCGCCTCGCGAACCAAACTCAGGTGACCCTCATGAAGCGCACCCATCGTCGGAACGAGGCCCACGGTTCTGTCCTGTTCACGGCGTATTTTGCGCGCGACGGAACTCATGCGCTGACGGCGGTTGATGATCTCCATAGTTTGAGATTGGAATCAGGACTTCTCGGCCCTTGAGTTTCTCGATGGGATATCGATCTCCAGTTCCACAGCAGTTTCGGCGGGTAGAGCGTACGACTCTGCTTCTGATGGATAAGTTCCGTTTCTAACGTCGTCGGCATATTTACTGACAGCGTCGGTAATCACTTCGCGCAGGTTTGCGTACGGCCGAACAAAACGTGCCTGTTTGCCAAACGACAGACCAAGCATGTCGTGCAGGACCAGCACCTGAATGTCGCAATGAACACCAGCGCCGATTCCGATCGTCGGAATATTGATGCTCTCAGTGATCAATCTGGCGATCTCGCGTGGTACGACTTCCAGCACGACCGCAAATGCTCCGGCATCTTCGAGCGCCTTTGCGTCGTCGATCAACTGCTGCGCTGCTTTTGCGGTCTTGCCTTGTACGCGATACGCGCCGAGTTGATTGATCGATTGCGGCGTCAAGCCGATGTGGCCCATCACGCTGATCTCTTCGTCGACTAAACGCTTCACTAGCCGAACGCGTTTGTGACCGCCTTCAAGTTTAACTGCTTCCGCGCCGCCCTCCTTCACGAGTCGCAGTGCATTTTTGACTGCCTCATCCTCGCCTGTATGGAACGATCCATATGGCATGTCAGCCACTAACAACGCGCGTTGCACTGCGCGTCGAACCGCTTTGAGATGGATCAGAATCTCTTCGAGCGTGACCGGAACAGTATTGCCGTATCCGAGGACGACATTGCCGAGACTGTCGCCGACCAGGATCACGTCGATGCCTGCTTCGTCGACGAGGCGCGCAGTCGGGTAATCGTACGCTGTTAGACAAACCAGCCGTTCGCCGCGTTGTTTACTTGATCGCAAAGACGGTGCACTGACCTTTTCCGGTCGTTCAGGCTTCAAATATGGCATTTTCAGCTCTCTTTACACCACGATGTGTGGACAATCGAATTGCCAGTGGAACGAGGAGTTTGGAAATGTTGCCGGCTAGGTAACAAGTGCCTGCATTATAACGGGAAACGCGCGGAGGGGGAAAGCGGCTTCCAGCGTACGACGGTTGAGCGGTCTTTTGTTTCTTTCAATAATTCGGCGACTGATTTTTCGAGGGCGGGATGAACGAGATTTGGAACGAGCTCGTTTAGTGGAACGAGAACGAAGCGCCGCGATTCAAGTCGCGGGTGAGGAAGAGTGAGAAACTCCGTGTCCACGCGTTCCTCTTTGAAGATCAGTAAATCGAGATCGATGGTGCGTGGTCCCAGGCGAATGTCGCGCGTACGTCCCAGCGCGTACTCGATTCGCAATAGGCGTGCGAGCGTTTGATCAGGTGACGGAAGTGTCGAGCCACGCAGCTCCGCCACCATGTTTAGAAAACGAGGCTGGTCTTCATATTCGACCGGTTCCGTTTCATAAATGCTCGAGAGTCGAATAACATCCAGACCAGCGTCGAGCATTCCGCGAACTGCAAGTAGCAGATAGCCGGCGCGATCACCGAGATTGGAACCGAGTCCGACGTAAGCGTTTTGGATCATAGTCAGAAGCCACAGATTACACGGATCGATACTGATTAAAAACCCGATCCGCAAAAATCTGTGTAATCTGTGGCAGCATGTAAACGATGTCTCAACTCTTCACACTAATCTGGCTCAAGTGGCGCTTGTTGCGCAACTCGCTCCGCTCGTCGAGAGCAGTTGTCAACAAGGTCGCTTCAATCCTGGGCATGCTGGTCGCGCTGGTGTTGTCGTTAATGTTGTCACTGATCCTCGGCATCGTGGCCTACGCGGTGAGTCAACCAGATACTTTCGGCCAGGCGTTTCGCGGACGTGCATCGCGAGGTCTTGCCACATCGTCAGCGGAGTTCGTCTTCTTTTCGATCTTTGGCCTGGTGTACTTGATGTGGGCCACGGTGCCGCTGAGTATCGGCGGTAATAAGCAGTTTGATGCCGGCAAGCTGTTGATGTATCCGATCACGCTGCGCAAGTTGTTTGTGGTTGACTTCGTCAGCGAACTGACGACGCTGCACTCAGTCTTCGCAGTTCCGGCAGTGCTGGCGATCTGTATCGGGGCGGGCCTCGGTACCGGAAATCTTCCGATAACGTTGATCGCGGCGGTCCCGGCAATCCTCTTCGGCGTTGCCCTGTCGAAGTGGCTCTCAACAATTATCGGTTCACTTGTTCGTCGCAAACGTGCACGCGGCGAAACTATTGTGGCGCTCATCGGCGCAGTTGCCGGCCTCGGTGCCGCCGCGGCCGGACAAGTCGCACCACTGCTATTCAAACATGCCGAGTCGATCCAATCGTTGCGGTGGACGCCACCTGGAGCCGCGGCGTTTCTCTTGATCGGCCACAACATGGAAGACCAACTTGCATACGGACTTTCTTTTCTAACCCTCTCCGCCTACGCAATCGCGTTGATTATCGCAACCTACTGGATCGCGCGCCGCGCAGCGCTTGGGCTCGAAGGTCGCAAGAGACGGAGAGTTTCAGTCGAGCGTGACACTGCTGTTGCCTATGCAGGTTGGAAACTGCCACTAATCTCAGCAGATCTTTCGGCGGTGGTCGAGAAGGAGCTTCGCTACGTGATGCGCAACGCCCAAGTGCGAATGATGGCGCTGATGCCGTTGCTTTTGATTCTCATTCGCTTCGTCAACTCTCGAAGGTTCGGAACAACAAGGCCGAACGCCAGTGGCGATTTTCTCGACTACGGTTCGGGACTGCTTGCGACTGGAGGCATTCTATACGTCTTTATGATTCTCGCCGGTCTCTCGTGCAATCTCTTCGCCTTCGAGGAAGGCGGAATGCGCACGCTGATCCTTTCTCCCGTTGACAGACGCAAAATACTTCTCGGAAAGAACCTTGCGCTGACAGTGGTTGCGTTTGCGTTTTCGGTCGTGCTGCTGACTCTAAACATGATTGTCTTCCGCGATCTGACGCCTTCGAAGCTTCTGTTTGTCCTGCTCAGCTTCATTAGCTTTGCGGCGCTTAACTGGACGTTGGGCAACTGGCTCTCGATGCGATTTCCAAAACGCATGCGCTTCGGAAAACGTCTCAACGTGTCAGGCGTTGCCGGAGTGCTGCTGATCCCGATGGTGATTTTTCTGGCGCTGCCGCCTGTGCTCGCAACGATTGTCGGCTACGTCAGTCAGAATCTCGTGTACGAGTATTTAACGCTAACGTTCCTGGCACTGACTTCTGTGGGTATTTATTTTACGGCCATTAACTTTCACGGCCGCACGCTCGCGCGGCGTGAAATCGAGATACTTGAAGCAGTGCGCGAGCCCACTGATGAATGAAACCATCCACAGATTACACAGTTTTCTCTGCGTAATCTGTGGATGGCCTTAATTGTGTTACACTGCCCTTCGGTCCCTAAATCTCTTACTCCAGTGATGCTTCGAGCGTCCGGGCGGGTTTTTAGAGCCCCGTCAATACACAAATGGCTCGCAGAAGATTTCGCAGTAATCAACGGCACGAACCCACCACGGAGCGTTCCTTTCAGGAATACATCCTTTCCACTCCCGCACCGCAAACGTCACGCACTGAACTACTCCGGCTCATACGCGGCGGTGAAGACACGTTTCTCGAACTGAAAGTAAAACTCTCCAACACCGAAAAGATCGCGCAGGAGATCGTGGCTCTCGCAAACACCGGAGGCGGTGTGATCGTTTTCGGAGTAAACGATCAGTTGCGAGTTGAAGGCGTTGACGATCCGGAAAAAGTTCAGGACGACCTGGTGAGGATCTGTCGCGAAGAGGTTCAACCTCCGCTGGTGCCATTCATCGATCGCATTTCACTCGACAACGGCCGGCGCATCGTCGCATTGGATATCGAAAGCAAACGACGCCCTTATCGCACGCGCGATGGTCGCTTTTACCTGCGCATCGGCGCAGAGAAGCGTGAAGCGTCGCGCGAAGAGATCTCGTCGCTCCTCGACGAAGCACGTCCGCTTCGTTATGAAGACGTGCCCGCACTGGGCGCGACGATCGCCGAGATCGACGAGGCGCATTTGTGGAGCTACCTGCGCGAGTTTGAAGGTGGAGCATTTGAGGAAGCGAGCGTGATTGGATATCCAACTCCGGAAGTGCTCGAACGCGATCTGCTGCTCGCGACAAACGACGGACAGGAAGTCGTGCCCACTGTAGCCGGAATGTTGTTGTTTGGCCGCGACGATCGTGTGACGGAACTGTTGCCGCGCGCCTCAGTTACTGCGACACGCTTCTCGGGAGATTCTTTGCAGTCGCCGATCATCGAGCGCGTTAAGATCTCGGGAAACCTGTTGACGATTTACGAGGGACTGACACGTTTTATTCGTCGTTACTGCGATCTGTCTGACGTTCGACCGAGAACGTCAACGCCGAGTTTTGATGAAGAGTCGCCTGTGCCGGCGCGTTCGAGCTATCACCGTGGAGTAATCGCCGAGGCGATCACCAACATGCTTGCGCATCGAGACCTGGCGCTCAGAGATCTGCCGAGTCGTCTGCACGTTTTCGATCACTCGCTGGAGTTTGTGAATTCGCGGCGGAGTGTCGGGTTCTCGCCGGTGGCGCAACGAGCGATTCGTTACGGCATGCCGGAGCGTTTGAATCCTCGACTGGCGGCAGTGTTGTCGAACTCGGCTTATGGGTTAAAACTCACGTTGCGTGGATTGCCAGAGTTATTGCGTGAGGCGAAACGATTCTCCGGCCGAAAGGCGGAGATCGTTTCGTTCAATGATGAATACCGTTTGAGGATTTACGGAATCGTCTAGTTTGAGCCGGCCGCCTTCGAGCCATCGGGCTTGGGCGCGTTGTAATACTGACGAGCCTGGACCACGAACTCCTTGTCGTCAAACGTACCATCGCCATCGACGTCAACCTTCACCTGTATCTTATGCTGTTTGCCGTCGCGCACGTCGCCTGGATTGAACGCCAGACTGTACTGACTGCGCAGTAACGCATTAATACTGCCAAGCACCTTCGGCAACTCACCTTCAAACGTCACCGGAAAATAAGCGCCTCCAGTTTCCTTCGCGAACGTCTGCAGCGTGTTGTCAGCCTGTAGCCAGCTCATTCTTCCAGGCATTCCCAACATGCTGTCAGTCGCCGGCAGTTGATCGCCGTAGATTTTCTTGAACAGGTTGGCAGTGCCGATGATGTAGACCGGCACGCCAGCGTTCTGCAATATCTTGCGCGCGTCGCCGTAGTTGATCTTACTGAACGTATCGATGCCTGACGCAACCAGAATCACCGCTCGACGCCGCCCTTGAACAGCCGCCAGGCCGGTATAATCCGATTTCTCAGACTTGTTGTCTTCGAGGACTACGGAATCGCCGCGTCCGCCGACAAGCACGAACTTCAGTGCGTCAAACAGGTTCGTCTCGCGAAACGCCGGCGTGTTTCTCAACAATAAAGAAATTACCTGTTGCAAGCGTGCCGGATCGTTAGTGAAGTCGGTCAACGGAGTTGGCCGAATATCAAACGCTACAACCGAAACGTAGTCGTCGGGTGGCTTGATGAACTGCGACAGAAACATCGCAGTTGGCCGAATGACCTCATACGTGCCAGGCTCGTAGCCTCTGCTTCCGTAAAGTCCAAACAGTTCAGACCACTTGCTGTACTCAACCACCATCGCGACCGTGATCGGCGCTTCAGGAGTAGAGAAGTTTGTAATCTCCTGCTTTACCCCGTCAGCAAACAGCGCGAAGTTTGGTTTCTTTAGATTGGCGACGATCTGACCCGATTTCTTGTGATAAACAACCGCGTCGACGTTCACGATCTGCGTCGAGATGGTGACTTTCTCAATGTCCTGAGGCTTGGTCGGGGTTATATCAGGCGGCAGCGGTTCCTGTTGATCGCCAGGTTTCTGAGTTTCGCCGGGTCGTTTGTTCTTTTTCTCGTTGCTGGTTGGTGGCTGTCGCCGAGACTGTGACCAACCAGGACTCACGCTCAATCCCAACAGCAGAAGGGAAAGAAAAATAGCAAAAAGCCGATATGAACGATTAAATCTCATAATTCTACTCCCGAAGGAAAACAGCGAGGAAGGTTGGTGCCTTTCCGCAGGCACACCAGTCAGCTAATTCGGCTCCGAGGCTTTCAATCTCTGATGCTGGGGAGTTGAAGCAAGTTTACCACTAACGGCCGCTGGCTTCCGCCTCGATTACGATATCGTAACTTCCGGTATTATCCGTCAAGTCTCCTTCGTTGACACCCAGAAACAGCACTCCATCCCGCTGTGCGACAAACTCTCTACGCGGTCCGATCAGGATGAAATCGTCATTATCATCGCCGATTACGGCGATTAGCGCGCCCGTGGCCTCGTTGCGCATCAACTTCTCGTTATCTGGAATCCCGGCCACACCACCCGGAGTTGAAAACCTTCCGCGTCCCAGCGAGACGCGACCCGAAGCGCTGATGCGAAGTCGCTGACCCTTTCGCACGACCAAACCACTGTTCGTCCAGCCGTTGTTGGCACTGTCGGCCCTGACAGCGACTTTGATAGTAAAGAATGTCGGTGTTGCAGACGACGAGATGGGCGGCGTGTCGTTGGATCGAGAATCGGTCGAATCGGGTTGCGTGTTCGGGTTCGAAGGCCGCATCAAGGGCGGCGATGTGTTGTTACGCGCGCTGGAATCATCAGTGACGGGCTGAGTGACGGTCTGGGCGCCGGTGCTGGAGTCAAAGTCGATGGATTCAACGTCTTCGACATACACGGTGGTCTGTCCGCGTCTGCCTTTCGCGTTACCGCCGATAAGAATCGTGAATTGCTGGTCTTTAAATCCGATTACCTGACCACGGATAACACTTCCGTCTTTCAAACGAATCGTGTCGGCGAGTAGCGGGGTGGAGATTGAAACCAGCAGCAGGACGGAGAGCAGAAGTCGAAATGTTTTCATGATACTTCTCCCTTTGGGGGCATCTCGTTGACGAGGTTTAGCAAGACTCGAATGCTTTTGCAAGCGGGAGAGGGCGAGACAGTCGTCCGCGTTTCGGATGCGTGAGGCAAGGGAAAAGGTTGCGAGAGTTAATGGGGGAGTTAAGAGGCCTCTTCTCTGTGCAACCTCTGTGGCCTCTGTGTCTCTGTGGTGACTTCTATTGCCCACAGAGACACAGAGACACAGAGCTACGCAGACAAACTCCAGCCTACGCGGCATCGAGGGCGCGCCACGTCTGCGGTCCAACGATGCCGTCCGGCACAAGATCGTGATCTCGCTGGAACTCGCGCACGGCAGCTTCGGTTCGCGGACCAAACTGGCCGTCCGGATTGACGCCAACCTTGGTTTGAATAGTCTTTACCAAGTCGCCTTTGCTGCCACGTCTAAGCGTGGGCCGAGGCGCAACACCGGCCGGCGGGTTGGGCTCCACTACCGGTATCAAATTCGGTGGTGGCGCAGCGCCGTTAAGAATTGCGCCAACTGCGGTGCGAAACTCCTTCATGTCGAGACTGGGGTCAACCTTGCGACCGTTGGGCCGAGCGTACTCTTTGTGCCCACAGCAGAAGGTTTCATCCTTTTCGAGGTGTTTCAAGATCGCTGCAACACCGCGCTGATAAGCGTCCAGTTGTACGGCCGGCCACGGAAGATCGGTTGGCTTGCCGGTGTTCTCCGCTTCGATGCCGATGAAACTCGAGTTGCCGCTCTTTACACCTTTGAACTCACCGAGACCGGCATGGATGGCTCGACCCGCGGCAATCACGATGAACGTACCGTCACGAGCGAGACCGAGTTGAGCGAGAGGTCCGGGCAGAGCTTTTTGACCCGGGCTCGCTTTGCGCCCGTTCTTGAGTGTGTCGAGGCTTGGCATGTTGCCGTTTTTAGGACCGGCGGTGTGATGACAGATTACGCCCACGATTTTGCCGACATCTCCGCGACCTCGATTCTCCCAACCGTCTTCGGTCGCAACCTTCAGGCCGGCTGCCTTCAATACGTCCGGTAACCACGTTAGTGAGAATGACATGTTAACCAACGCCTCCTTCTGCCATTGGAAGATCTTCGTCCGGTGTTTCGTCGACGATATCGACGTCGCAGCCGTCGATCGCATCGACGTCTTGTTCTTCATCTGGTGCGGCACCAGCAGCACCGGCGCCCGCTCCGGCTGCGGCACCTGCGCCAGCGCCTGCGCCAGCTCCGGCACCCGCGCCCGCACCTGCACCCGGCCCGGCGCCGGGTTCGCCGTATTCAAATCCTTCTTTAATGAGGTGCTGTTGTTGGTCGTCGTTGATGACGACGACGTCCACTTTGCCAGCCGCGTGAGCCGGTGTGGTCAAAGTTATCGAAGTTTCAGTGGATGATTCGATCGTAGCTTCGACGCCGCCAAAGGTAACTTTGGGTGCGGCTGAGAAATCTGTTCCCGTCAACGTAACTGTGTCGCCGCCAGTGGTAAATCCTCGTGTTGGCGAGATGTTCGTAATCTTTGGCGCTGGTCCAACATGGTCTTTGCCTTGTTCGGGTGGCTCGAGAACAGAGATTGCAACCTTGCGCAGCTTGTTGACTGTGGGTTCGGTAAACATTCCCGCCAATGCAGACAGTGCGGCGAAAGCAAAGGGACTCGTGTCACTGACTGTAGCCTGCGTGGAAAAGAAGCCGCCGCGAATCACGAAGTAAGCAATGGATGCTAAGCCGGCACCGAGAAAAGGCAGCATGACATACATCGCACTCCAGCTCTTTACTGCTTTTCGGTTGCCGATATACCAGGAGAGCGATCGCAGACCATGGACCAGTGCGCCCAGCGCACCCGCCAGCAAGACGATGATGAGCAGCCGATCTTCGTCGTACATACAACCTTGCCACCTGCCGAAATAACTGTATGCGCCGACGTCTTCTCTTATCTTATTCTTCTCATCGAGACAGAAACCTTCTTTGATCGTAGGGACTGCCGTGTTGGCCGGGGTCGCTGTTGGCGTTGGCGTAGGCGTGGGTGTTGGTTGTCCCGCACCTGGTCCTCTGGCTGGTCCAGCCGGCGGAGGTTGTGCACCAACGGCCGCGGGAGTCGGTGTTGGAGTAGGAGTCGGAGTTGGCGTAGCAGTCGGTGTGGGTGAAGGCGAGATTCGCTCCTTCGCTTCGTCCGAGCGCACCGGAGGCCAAAATGCCACCAGCGAATAGACCACAAAGATCGTAAAGAGCACCGTGTATACGATCATTATTATGGTTCCGAATGGACCCAACACCGCTCCGCCGGGACCTTGCCGTCCGTTCTGGTCGTTGTCGTCGTTTCTCGCCATCGTGTGTTTCCTTCTCGCGAAATGAGGTCTTCACCAGTAAATGGCGTTTATAAGAATTTCGTTTCGGTCGACAGGATTGCGGGATTTTCAGGAGGACTTGACGGTGTTATGATCTCACCCCTCCCGCCAAGATCCTCAAAAAAGGTGACAAGCTCATGAAAATCTTAATCGCTGAAAGTATGAGTTATTTCGTTCTGGGCGGCGCCGGCAAGGCTTGCAGAGGACTAATCGAAGGACTCGCACAGAGAGGCCACTCCTGCGCCGTCGTCTCCATTGAGAACCACAACGACATCGTAAAACACGGATTCAAACCTGGCGGCGCTAAAGGCGTGTTTGAGTTACAGCGGGACGGAATAAAAATCTTTGCCGCTGAAAGCGCCCAGGAACAGTGGCGTCCCATGGCTCACTGCCTTCGAACTTTTGATCCTGACTGGACGCTCGTGTGCGAACACGGCGTTTTACTCCTCACTACCGCGCTTCAGGAGCATGACCCTGCACGCACAGTTCTCGTGGCACAAAGTATCATCACGCATCTGCCTACCGAGGCGTCCGCTGCACTCGAAGATCTGCTTCGCTCGCTGATTAGCAAAGCCGCTGGAATCATCACCATCAGCAACTACATGCGCGATTACATAAAACAGTGGAGCGGTCTTGATTCAACCGTCCTTCATTTTCCGTCTTACGGCTCCGGCCCATTCACTCACTTCAACAACTTCGACAGCGGTTACGTCACCATGGTCAATCCGTGCGTGTACAAAGGCATCTCGGTCTTCCTGGCGCTCGCGCGTAGTTTGCCGGAAGTGAAGTTTGCGGCCATCCCGTTGTGGGGCACGACCGCGCAGGATCGCGCAGCGCTCATGCGATTGCCTAACGTGACACTGCTTAAACCTTCGCCCAATCTCGACGACGTGTTTAAGGAGACGAAAGTTCTGCTGGTGCCTTCGTTGTGGGGCGAGGCATACGGCCAGATAGTTGTCGATGCGATGCTGCGTGGGATTCCGGTGCTGGCGAGTAATGTCGGTGGATTGCCGGAGGCCAAACTCGGCGTGGACTACGTTCTGCCGGTGAACATGATCGAACGTTACGAGCTCGACCGCGAGAGGCAGGTTCAGCCTGTCGTGCCCGAACAGGATGTCACTCCCTGGGTCGACACGCTGAACCGCCTATTAACAGATCGCACGCTCTACGAGCGCCTGTCGCTGGAATCGCGCGAAGCTGCGTTGTCCTTCGTCAAGAGTCTTGGACCACAGCACTTCGAGCGGTACCTTGAAGACCTCGGAACCAGCCGCAAAAAAGCACAAAGCGCCTAACTAGTTGGTTCCTATCTTGAGATCTGACGCGCGTCGTTTTTCGACTGACGTCCGCAACTCCTGCGGTGTCGCGGCACGACCATGCACGCCGTAGATCTTTTCAACGTCCAATCCCAACTGTTGCAGCTTCTCGTTGAAGCTTAGCGTTACGTCCTGCGCGATCGGAATGGTGCCGTTCGCCGCCGGGTTTAGCATGTCAGCCTGGAACAGGATCTTCTCTTTCGGCAGATACGCAACGAGGATCTCGTTTGCATGCGGATTCGGTCCGATGTCGTACAACTCCACGACGTGTTTGTCGTCCTGAAAGACGCGCTTCTTTGTCACAGTTTCGATCGTCAACTTTTGACGCGAGATCTTGGGCAACAGTGACGAGTCATTTGCCGCGGCTTTTTCGAGCACGCTCTTTGTTGTGGCCGTAGTAATGATCGTCGCACCTTCCGCGACGTACTCGCGAAACCCGCCTGCGTGATCGGAGTGATGATGAGTGAGTACCAGGTATTTGATCGGTTTACCTGGAACGGTCTCTTTGATCTTCGCGAGCGCCGTGTTTGAGTTGTTGTTGTAGATGATCTGTTCCGGCGCTTCGATCACCAGCACATAATCGTTGAAGGCGACGAAGAAGGTATTGTGTGTGCCTCCGTTGAGGCCTTCAAGGATGTAAACATCGTCTGCCACCTTGGTGACTGCTGGTGGCGGCGGTGTTGCGGGCGGCGCGGAAAGTTTTTCAAAACCGTCTGGACCTTGAAACACGCTATCAGCAGGCTTCGTGTTGATTTGCACGTCTGTGTACTCAACCTCTTGAACCACTCCGCCTGAGTTATAGAGAACGCGCCCACTCGGCAATTTCAACTTGCCGACTGTGCGATAGCCTGAATACGTTTGCGCGATCTCAGCGTCGCCGACGATCGGATCGGCGTAGAGATAGCCGTAGCCGGTCAGCAGTTTCGTTTGCGCGTCGAAAGAAAGAGCCAACTGCTGATTGTCAGGCCGAATGACGCTGATTACGTTTTGTTTCTTGCCGCCGATTTCATCTTCACCAACCCAACGAAGAGTCGCGGCGCGGTCGAGTGCTTCGAGCAACACGAATGGAGGCAGGCGACGAATCTGTCCGCGGAAGTTGTTTAGAGATGGATTAGGTATCGGCGTGGCCGTCTTGGACCACATGTCAAAGTTCTGGCCTTCGGTGCCTTTGATCACGGTTCGGTTCCAGTTGTTGAAGCCTCCGTTGGCAGTCTTCAAATCGTCGAACAGAAATCCACGATCGGTATCGACGACGAGTGTTTCTTCCGATGTTCCGACAGCGTACGGCTGTTCGGCGCCGGGACTCTGAAAACGCGCATAAACTTTGCCTTTCTCTTTGAGAGTGAAATCTTTGACTGCGCGTAATGCTTCGACTCCGCCGTGGGCTTCGATGGCATCGTCGAGCACGCGACGCGCTTGTTGATACGAACGCTGCGACGCGTCCGGTTGCTGCGCGAAGATTGATGTTCCTGCGAGCAATGTAACGAGAGTGGCGACGACAAATAGTTTTTGGTTCATAGTGGTGCTCCTCTATCCAAAATCTGGTAGGTATTCCGATAAATCGGAATGAAGGTATGCGCCGATGTCTCTGGGAAGACCGCTGGTCTAATACTTAAAATGCAGCAGAAAAGTTCAGTGAGTTTGTGGGTTCAAAAGATTGGTGAGTGGTCCAATATTTGGTGAAGTGATTTATGTGCCTTTCGGCGGCTGTTCCGATTCGTCGCCATCTTCTCGCGTCGCATCGATCCGTGGTTCTTCGGGTTTTCCGGTATCCACAAAGACGTTATAGGTGACGGCATCCCAGGAATTATGAATTCCAATCAACAGCAGTAACAAAGTCGAAGCGCCAACAGCAAACAACGCCTCGCGAGTACGTGAGAGAGCCGTGAATGTCGACAGCGCCAGTGTCGCGTACGCGCCGAAAGGCAGCAGAGCATGAAACAACCAATCTTCGAACACCGGTTTATACGAGCTCTGCACCCTCATACGTCGAGCAACAATAACGGTGTAGGTTACTCCGATTACTCCGATGATCCCGCACAGCACGGCAACAGGAGCGACGGATTTCCATGGCGCACGTATACCGGCTCCCAGGACAAATGCAGCGCTGAAGTGAATGATCGTTGGAGTGGCAAATGCGGCGCCGGCCTCTTGCGCAGGTTGTTTGGGCCTCGCGGCAATAAGCGTCATCACGACGAATTGCAACCCAATCAACGCTCCCGCGGCCGAGCCGACGATCAAATAGTAGCTATCCCATTCGGCGAGTTCTAACATATTAGATCCTCAGCGAGCCACGGAATCCCCTGGCGGCATAGTAAGATTCGGCACCGTTGTGATAGACGAAGATATGGTCGTACCGCCGATCACAAGAGGGCGCCGCCGAGCTTGCTAATATCAGAAGATGTTTTCACCCAACTCGACGTCTTCGTATCGAAATCTCCAAGTTTCTGCAACTCTCGATATTGCTCTTCGGTTAAAAGCTCGATGCCCACGCCGCAGCCATATCCATAGCGGTATCTTTTGGTTTATGTTCTTTCCTTGCCTCGAGTGCTTCACGGTCATAACAAACACTTCTACGGCCTTTAGGACTTTCCGCTGAACAATCATAAAAAATATATTCGCCCGCCTTCTTATCATGACCAACAACATCCGGTTCACCGCCAGTTCTTTCCATTTCATTGAGTGACCACAGTTTTTCAGTATTAGCTCCCAGCTTTGCTTGTACTTTAGCCCATTCAAGACCTTTATGGCGGAAGTAGTTTTTCACGTTGTTCTGGTGACAACTTCTTTTTTGTTTCCATAATATCCTTCGTAATGATTGATAGCGTCGATTATTACATCAGTAAGGATTCAAATATAGAAAGCGGCGGGTCCTGAACAAGTGTGACTTGAAGCAATTCTTTGCCGCTACTGGAAGAGTTCGTCATCGATGTTGATATTCATAGGCTTGCCGGGGTGTAATCGCGTTTGTGAAAGGCTGCCTCATCTTCGGCTACGGCTTCCTCTTCTGTTTGACTTTCGTAGTGCTCGAGAACCTCTCGCACCCGAGCCTCGTTCCAACCTTTTGGAAATCGATTTAGTTTTCTCATCTATGTTTCTTCTTCATGCGTCGTCTGAATGCCACGAGCGGCTTGCCCTCTAAGGTATATGCCGTTAACGATCTACGCAGGAAGTAGTTCAGAAGACCGTCGTACTTTTCCGTGAAGAATTGGAGCCAATAACTGAAATGGCGGAGGGGACAGGACTCGAACCTGCATAGCCTTTCGGCCGGCGGTTTTCAAGACAGCAAAGAGGGCTTGGGCCTGATCGGACCTCCACGGATTACCAATATGAACCAGAGTGAGCAGCCTCAAAGTGATCTAGGTGAGGGTAGGTTCAGTTCCATCAGCGCGCCACCTTAGCGCCAAGTTTAACCTGTATAAGTCTTTGTGTGAGAAGTCTATCGAGGAGCGGCCACACGCGCAAGCGCGTGTGTTTTAGCACCGCGCACTGGAGCGGCCTAAAGGCATTTTCCAGACGCGTTCCTGAACGTCCAGCATCTTGAGCCATGTACGCGTTGTAATTTCGAGAAACACAGCATTGACAGTGTAGTTGGAAACAACTTATCCTTCGATGCGATACGTACTACTCTCAACTGTCTATTGAGTGCAAGTAAAGCTAACTGGCTTAATCTGGAGGAAATCACCGAAGGCGCGCTCACAGGTAGTTAATCGCGTTTGCGAAGCGTTGGAGGCTGAATATGGAAGACCACGATTAGGAAATCCAGCTAAGCCGTTGGACGATCTCATTTTTATCCTCATCTCGAATAGGACGTCTCCGCACTTGGCCGAACAAACTTATTGGCAATTGAAAAGAACCTTTCCGCGTTGGGAAGACGTCCTCGAGTCTTCCCCGGCTAGACTTCGCACAATTCTAAAACCAGCGGGGCTATCGCGAAAGAAGTCGCAACAAATTCGGTCTCTTCTCCGGAAGGTTAAGAACGATTTTGGTAAGTGCACTCTCAACCCTCTTGCGCGCTGGGAAGACGATAGAATTCATCGATACCTAACGCAATTGTCGGGAGTATCCGACAAAGTAGCAAAGTGCGTGATGCTCTACACATTGTCTTCTGAGGTCTTACCTGTTGACGTTCACGTGTATCGAGTAAGCAAGAGGCTCGGTTGGACGAACCGCGGCCGAGCCGCTCAGGCCCACGAGGAACTAGAAGCTTTAATTCCGCCCTCCAAACGATATGCGTTTCACGTCGACTGTATAGCCCACGGCCGTTCAGTCTGTCGGTCAATACCAGATTGTTATCACTGTAATATCCGCAGAGATTGCGAGTACTTCAGACGTACCAGATGAGCAGATTGAAACGACCTATTGCTGTCGAATTGTGCGCCGGAGTTGGCGGAATGTCCCTTGGCTTCGAGGAAGCTGGATTCAACGTGGCAGCAGCTTTCGAGTTAGATGGTATACATGTTAAATCTCATGCAGAGAACTTCCCGAATTGCGTTACCGTCAAGGCAGACGTATCGCAAATCACCGGAGCCGAGATCAGGAAACTTGGTAAAGTCGGGGAGCAGCACATTGACGTGCTCTTCGGAGGTTCTCCATGTCAGGGATTCTCGTTGATTGGAAGACGTGACTCTGAGGATCCGAGGAGTGAAGTACTGTTTGACTTTGCACGTCTTATCAACGAACTGCAGACCTCGTACTTCGTAGTTGAAAATGTTGAAGGCTTGCTAATCGGCGGTGCGAAAGAGTTCTATGACAGGTTTGTTGAGTTGGTAACAGACGCCGGGTATTCAGTTTGTGATCCCTGGCGGTTGACGGCTACAGATTTTGGCGTTCCTCAACGCCGAACACGCGTTTTCATTGTAGGTTATCGACACGGATTACGTGAACCAACGATGCCTGTTGGCAAATTCGCTGATTCCACAAACGATTACTCGCGAAACGGATCGGCATTAGGGCCTTGTCCAAACGTATGGGACGCGATTGCCGATCTTTCAGCCGTTGGTCAATCACGGACGCTTTTCAAAATAGATGGTTTCAAACGAGCTGCACAAGCCCCCAGTTATTACGCAAAAGTCCTCAGAGGTGAAGAACGAGATCCTGAGAATAAATCTAGGCGCAGGCCTGAGTTTCCCACGTTACTGACAGGTTGCCTGCTGACGGCTCACAAGGATACGACGGTGGTCCGCTTTGATGGGACCGAACCTGGCACTTACGAACCTGTAACTCGCTTCTATCGGTTATCGAAGGAAGGGTACTGCAACACTCTTCGCGCGGGAACTGACAATACCCGCGGATCGTACATGGCGGCCCGGCCCATACATCCAGAGGAGCCGAGAGTCATCGTAGCTCGCGAAGCCGCGCGACTACATTCGTTTCCGGATTGGTTCGTATTTCACCAAACACGTTGGCATGCTTTTAGGCAAATTGGGAATTCTGTTCCTCCACTACTGGCACGAGCAGTGGCGAGGGCAATACATGCCTGCGCTCAACACTCATAGCTATTCAATCTTTGAGAAACCTCATCTAAATGACAAAAAGACCGCAGAAAAAGCGAAACGATTCAGCCCCTGAAGATCCGAATACGATCGATGCCGCACCGACCAAAGAACTTCTGATTCAAAGTCTCGTGAAGGACATTCCACTTACTCGGGCGATCATCGATTTGGTTGATAACTCAGTCGACGGCGCTAGAGCGTTGAGAGGAAAGAAAAGTTACTCTGGTTTGTTCGTTCACCTGCGGATCACTAAAGATGGGTTCGAGATTGAGGATAATTGTGGCGGCATTCCAGTCGAGGTCGCAAGAGAATACGCATTTCGATTTGGCCGGCCGAGTAACATGCCGCGTCGTTTGCAAACATCACATTCCGTCGGCCAGTTCGGGGTCGGAATGAAGCGAGCAATTTTTAAGATTGGTAGAGTATTTACCGTTGAATCGACGACAAGTAAATCCCATTTCGTTGTCAACGAAGATGTGGATCGATGGAAAGTGAGAAAAGATAAGGATGGCCACGATGTTTGGACGTTTACGTTCACCCCTCCAGTCGTAGAAGGAGAGAAGCAACAACGAGAACCAGGTACTAAGATCCGCGTCACGCGTCTGATACCTGACGTCGCCAAAGAAATGAGTACTGACTCATTCCTGATCGATCTTTTATCTGAGCTTTCCGCGGCGCATGAGTTAAGCCTAGCTCGTGGACTGAAAATGACGCTCAACGACGTACCCATTCCCTATGAGCCGTCGAAGCTGTTCATTTCCGCAAAGATCCAACCAGCTAAAAGAAAAATTCTAAAGACCGTTAATCAGTCAAAGATAGGCATTGTCATATACGCCGGTATATATCGCTCTAAACCTTCCAAAGCTGGCGGCTGGTACGTCTACTGCAATGATCGGCTCATCCTCAGAGCGGACCAGTCGGCGATCACGGGTTGGGGAGAAAATATCGGCGAACGAATGCCCAAATTCCATCCGCAGTTTGCTCGCTTTAGAGGATATCTTTTCTTCGATTGTGACAATCCTGCGGTATTGCCCTGGAATACGACCAAGACCGGCTTAGATACGGATAGTGACTTGTACAAGGGTGCAAAGAGAGAGATGAACATTCTAGGTAGACCAGTAATAGACTTTCTCAACCACTTGGATTCTGAGAAAAGGCTCGTTTCTCGACCACTTCACTCATTAATGGACAAGTTGGACAGTAATGAAGCGGCTCAGGTTCGGCTGGCCGACATTAAACGAGTGGGACTCTTTGTGTGCCCGCCACACAGGTCTGTTGAAAAACCGGATTCAATCGAGATCAAGTACAAACGACCTATCCGCGAAGTTAACGCGCTGAAAAAATTCTTTAAAGTGCGCGGCGCGAATGAAGTAGGAGAGAAGACGTTCGACTATGTTTATGAGCTTGAGGGTTCGGATTAATGCCTGGAAGCGGCGATAAAATCGATTACAACCTCAGACCGGCAAAACAGATCGAAAGAAAGATGTTGTGTGAGGCATTTCGCAGACTATCTTTTTTCCAATCGATTGAGACATACAGATACATCGGGTTTGGCTCCTTCTATTTCGCGGATTTCAAACTAATTCACAAATCGCTCGGAATCACCGACATGCTTAGTCTCGAACTGGAATCTTGGAAGCGAAAGCGGTTTGAGTTCAACAATCCGTTTCGATGTGTGAGGCTCAGATTTGGACATTCGAACGATCTTTTGAAGAATAATTGGAGACAGCGAAGGACTATCGCGTGGCTCGATTATGACAATCCTCTCGATCGGTTTTGCCTCCGCGATGTGAGCTTTTTTTGTAACAACGCAGTTTCGGGAAGTGTCCTACTGGTGACTGTCGACGTACAAACCGAGTCCGAGCCGACAAAGCTGGAACAAAGACTGTCAGACCTCAGAGACGCCGTGAACGACGATGATGAACGTCAACGAGTTCCATTCGATGTCACCCCAAAGGACCTCGTCGGGTGGGGAATAGCCAAAGTTTCCCACAGGGTTATCATGAATGAGATCAACAAAGTAGTTAATGAACGTAATGCTTTGTCCGCGGAGACGTTTGTTTTCAAGCAGTTATTCAATTTTCGTTACAGCGATACGGCTCGAATGTTAACGGTCGGCGGGATACTATATGCGAAAAGTGAACAGGACAAGTTTAAGGCCTGCAATTTTGCGCGAGGTCTGAAGTTTATTAGAACCGGATCTGAACCATACACGATAGACCTCCCGAGACTCACGTTCCGCGAAATTCGTCATTTGGATTCTCAGCTGCCTGTTAGTGCGTCGAAACTAAAATCAAAGGGCATAAATCCAGACGAACTCAGGAAGTACGCAAAGGTTTACAGATGGTTCCCATCGTTTGCTGAGGTCGAAATGTAGGCATAGCGAATATCATGATGGATATCACAATTCGTCATGTGGCTAGGAATCTATTTTCTAAGCCTTTCATTAGCAATCTACTAAGAATTGAGGAGAACGAGATGGCGGAAAAGGCCAATGCTGAACCGACAAAAGAGTTTTTCGTCAACATGATCACGAAGGATATTCAATTAGATGCCTGTATTCTCGATCTCCTCGACAATTGCTTGGACGGAGCAAACGCACAGATCGCAAACAACGGAAACCTGATGCACCAAAGGTACCAAAACTGTTGGGCAAAGATAACGCTGAATGAAGATGAGTTTACTATCGAAGATAATTGCGGTGGCATCTCGGTCGACGAAGCCATCAATTACGCCTTTCGATTTGGACGTCGACCCGATGCTCCAACTGAGGCTGATTGCTCAATTGGTCTCTATGGAATCGGCATGAAAAGGGCAATTGAAGGAATTCTTCGCGGGCAAACGGCTTCGCGACATCACGCCGATGCTCATTGAGCAGTTCAAACAACAGCGCTTGAAAACGAAGACGCTACAGAAACGGGATCGCTCGCCTGCTACCGTGAATCGTGAACTGCAAGTCTTGTCGAAGGTATTTTCAATGGCCTACGACAACGGGCTGGTCGAGATGAATCCGATGCGGCGCGTGCACAAACTACGCGAGGCGCCGGCGCGTGAGCGTTATCTGACAGACGAGGAAGAGAGAAGGCGTTTTCGCAGTTCTCGTTGGCAGACGCGCTCACCTTCGTTCGATCGTCGTCGTAGCTTTGCAGACGGGAATGCGGCAAGGAGAAATCCTGGGCTTGAAATGGGAGCACGTGGACTTCGAGCAGAAGACGCTCTACGTCGCCCATACCAAGACGGGACGACCACGGCGGATTCCGATGAGCAATCCTCCGTCGAAGTGGAACTCAGATCGTTGAGGCAGGACACCTCGTCAGACGAGCATGTTTTCAGTTATGCCCGTGCGGGTTTGAAGCTGACAACCTTCCGGCACGCGTGGGAAGGAGCATGGCGGCGATGATCTCAGGCCTTCGGTTTCACGATCTGCGTCATACGTTTGCTACCCGTCTGAGAGCGAAAGGAGTGCACGAGATGGACATCATGACATTGTTGGGTCACACCACCTTGCAGATGACCTCTCGTTACACTCACGCGATGCCGCAGAACCTACGCACGGCAGTTGATTCGTTGAACAAAAAACCATTGCCGTTTCGTCCAACAGCGTCCAGCGCCAAGATCGCGTCAAGATCGCGCCAAGTCGCTACTGGAACCGATGAATGTGATCTGATGAATGAACAACAAGGCGTGGAACGAATAATGCTGAAAGCTGTGGCTGGGAGGCAGGGACTCGAACCCCGATAGCCAGATCCAGAGTCTGGAGTCCTACCATTGGACGACCTCCCAGCAAGAGGAATCTGAATTTAAATATCGAAGCCGCGCTTGTCAACCAGCACTCACGCGACATAAACGCATTTTGTGTGGGCCATAGAAAACTATTGCTTGAACTGAACGCCCGCAAGAGGCACAATGCACTCGTCGTAGCGGCACACCTTAACAAACAACGACAATTGCCTTTATCTACTTTTTCCGAACCCCTACGGAGAGTCGATGACTGAACACGAAAAGGACGAGCAGCTTGCCCAATATCGGCAAAAGCTCGAATACACGGCCGAACTCGTGGCCCGCATCCGTCACGAGATTAACAATCCCCTTACCGGCGTGTTGGGCCAGGCCCAACTCCTGTTGCGCGAAGATCTAACCGAGAGGTCACGAAAACGAGTGCAGACGATCGAAGATCTTGCACTGCGACTCAGAGATGTTGTTGCCCAATTACGTGAAGTGCAACGACCGAGCAGCGAAGGCGAGAACGGGCAGGCAGCTTAGCTTGCAAGTCGTTTAACTGATTCTTTCAACATGAGGCGGCGACTGCTGATCGTCGCCATGTGAAACGGCACGACACAGCCGCAGCGATCGCAGTCGGCGTTGTCGCCCATCATACATTTCCCTTTTTGCTCGCCCGTTGGACCAAGCGCAAACGCTTTCAAACGAAACTCACAGTTGTCAGTTACTTTCTTCGCCTTGCCGGATCTCATCAACTCGAGCGTTGAGTCGAGCATGTTGATGTATCCCGGATATTGACGCTTCAACCGAAGAATCTGATCGATGAGTCGATCTCGCTCCGGCCAGTCGAGCCACAGCGCTTCGTCGAGTCCGGTCACGGGTGTGAAGAAGTCGAAGATGATACCGCCACGCGCGATCGGTCCCCATTCTTTGACCAGGTCTTCGACGCAATCTTTCGTGATGCTCGTCAGTACGCACGAAATCTGGATGTTGAGCTCGGAATGGGAAATGACGTTTTGTTTGATCTTCTGGTAGATGCCAGGCGCACGCATGCGCGCAAACGCTTCTTCAGTGCCGTCGATTGAAATGACCCAGGTGCAGTTGGGCCAATTCGGCAACTCCATCGTTCCGTTGGTGACGATCGTGTTGTGTTTGAAATAGTGCCTGCCGGCATCGACGAGTTGTTTTCGCACCATTGGCTCGCCGCCCACCCACGTGCAGAGCATCATCGGATGGCCGGCAGCCTTCATCGCTTCCAGCTTCTCCAGCCACTTTTCGATCGAGAGCTCTTTTTCGTTGTCGTGATCCTCGGCGAAGAAATAGCAATGCTCGCAACGAAGGTTGCACCGGTTGGTAACGTCGATGGAGCCGATGGCAAACTTCGGCAGACCAAAGACAAACAGTTTGGTTGCGTCGCGGAGCTTGTTGAGTTTTCGCCGAACGTTCATCAATGGTCATTATGCGCGAGAAACGGTTTTGCCACAAAAAGGCACAAGAAGCACATGAATCAGCTAAGGCGCGCAAAGACGTTATGGCGTTTGGGTGGCTTCGGCTGGCTGGCCTCGCGCTAAGCGGAAACTGCTTCTTCGTCTTCGATGAGATATGGAGTTGCAACAGCCGGCTGCTCGTCGGCGTCCTCGGCCAAGACGGCCTGAATTACCGGCAAACTTAACGAGTGTTTAGTAGTGTTCAGCGGAACAGACTTGCCTGCGGCGTAGACTTTGTGACGGCCGTGCTCCTGATACCACTCACCGAGATTGGCGGTCTTGTGCATGTTCTCGATGATCTGCCGCCAGCCCACGCCGGTGTTGTAAGCGCAGAACGAAATTTCGCCTTCCTGAGTGCCGTAAGGAATCACGCACATCTCAGTGCGGCGAAAGTCGTAATTGAAGAGATCCTGAAACCACATACCTTCGACGCAGAGCACGCGCCAGATGTCACCGGCATCGTCTTTCTTCTGCGCCATGCGGTCGTTGCGATCCGAGCTGGAGTTGGTTGACGACGGTTTGAAGAGATTGATGATTTGCGAGATCGGAAATCCTTCAGGCGCTCGTTCAGCGTTATAGTTTCGCATGATCGCCATGGCGAGCTGCGCGTAGGAAAGCTTCCGGCCGCGTGCGGTGTCAGTAATCACCGCCACGTCTTTCATGAAACGCTCGTAGTCGAAGAACTCAAACAGCGACTTGAATTCTCCGGTTTTCTTGTTCACGACGAGCAGCGTGAAGATGCCGCAGTTCGGATGGCAATTGCACGACGACCAGCCCCACGGCGCGTCAGCCCCTTGCAGCATGTCCATTACGCTGGTGAAAGCCGAGTAAGAAGACAGCGGAAACCAGTCGCGCAGCGGTTGAATACGCTGGCCGAGCTGGTTCTTGAGATCGTGAGTCATGCCCGCGAGCGTGTAGCGCCACTTCTTGCGCAGCTCGTCGGAAATATCTTCGTCGCGTCCAGTGAATGAGACTGGCTGGAAAGCGATCGTCTGCACTTTGTCGATGTTCTTTGCGGCAAACTCGACGATCTGACCGATCCCATCGTTGTTAATACTGTTGACGATGGTCACGACGAGCGTGACTTTGATTCCAGCGGCTGCGAGATTCTCGATCGCTCGCAATTTAACGTCGAACAAGTTTCCGACACCGCGATGCTTGTTCTTCTCTTCGCTGACGCCGTCAAACTGGAGATAGACGCCGTGCTGTCCCGCAGCTTTCGCAGCCTTGCAGAACTCCAGGTCTTCGGCGAAGCGAATGCCGTTGGTTGCGGCAAGAATGCGGTAGAAGCCGATCTTCCTTGCGTACGCGACGGCTTCGAGATAGTAAGGCGAAAGCGTCGGCTCACCGCCGGAGAAGAGAATGATCACCTGCCGGCGTGGTTTGAACGAAACGGCGCGATCGAGAATCGCTTTCGTGTCTTCAAAAGTCGGTTCGTGAACGTAGCCGACCTGATTCGCGTCCATGAAGCACGGATTGCACATCATGTTGCAACGATTGGTCAGGTCGACAGTCAGAACGGCGCCGCGTCCGAACTGAATGTTCGAAGTTCCGTGACGGTGAACGCTTGCGTCCTCGGCAGCGCGAAAGTCGCGGCCAAAGAAGAGCGACTCGATTCGCTCAAGAAACGCGGGATCCGTCGACATCACATCTTCGAATTCTCCGTGCTTCGGACAATGCTTCCGCATCACCACTTGCCCGTCATGTTCGACGATTTCAGCCTTGATCTCACCGGGGTGCTGGTGCATCAGGGTTTCGAGCGACACTTCTCCGGAGATGACGGCGTTGCGAACTTCTTTTACGCAGGATGGACAGAGACTGTCGGTTTCACGCGGGAAACCGAGTGGTGGAGCACTGCGTTCGTAGGATTTGAGCAGGGGACCGGGCGCCCAGTTTGGACGAATCGCTTCGCCTTCGGGAAGGCGCCGGTTGACTGACTGAAATGCTCTCCAGGCAACATCCGAGAGACCGGAGATCAGGCGGGAACCTTTGACTCCCGACAGCTTTCCTTTTTCCGATTCCCCCCGCCGAAACTGGTCACTAAACAAGGGCTTTCCGTCTCCTCCTGAACTCAAACGCCCACAACAATCGAGCATCATAGTGGCCCTATCCCTCAAAGGCAAGACAAGATTGGCCACAAAAAGGCACAAAGGCACAAAAATACCGAGCTCATTTTTCTTATGTGCTTTTGGTGCCTCTTTGTGGCTAAGCTTCCAGAAATGAAATCACTAATCGTTGACATACTATTAGTGGAGGCGTATAAGCAGCATAAGTTTAGGTTCTCAACAACCAGTTCCCATGCAGGCCACCGGTCTGCCTTACCTGGTCTTTAGTTAATTCCTCAGATTGCTACCGTTTCAAGAGGATCCCATCATGTCGCAAGTGCTCACCGAAACTGACGTACCGATGCCGCGAACATTACAGAAAACCGACTGGACTCTCCTGCTCAAAAGAATCCGCGAGGGAAGATGCACGCCCTTTCTCGGCGCCGGCGCTTCCTTCGGAACATTGCCCCTGGGCGCATCAATTGCCGAAGACTGGGCGAAGCAGTTCGAATATCCGCTCGAAGACTCTCACGATTTGATTCGCGTCTCGCAGTTTGTCGCAGTCGAGATGGAAGACGCGATGTATCCGAAAGAAGAACTGGCCGCGCAATTCCGCAAGGCTGGTCGACCGGATTTCAACTCGCCTACTGAGACTCATCGCTTCATGGCTGATCTGCCACTTCCGGTTTACATCACGACTAACTACGACGACTTCATGGTTCAGGCGCTGCGCGACCGAGGCAAGAAGCCGGAACAGGAGATCTGCCGTTGGAACAGCCAGCTCTACAGTCTTCCGTCAGTGCTGGATCGTCTCGACTACGTGCCGAGCGAAAAGACCCCGCTGGTCTTTCATCTCCACGGTCATGCCGGAATTCCGGAGTCGCTCGTGCTGACTGAAGACGACTATCTCGATTTCCTCATCGCGATCTCGAAAAAGGAAAACAAACTCCTGCCGCCGCGCGTCCAGGAGGCGATGGCCAATGCTTCGTTGCTCTTCGTCGGTTACCGCATTGCCGACTGGAACTTCCGTGTCCTGTTCCGCACCGTCGTTACTTCACTCGAGGCAGGTCAAAAGCGAAAGCACGTTTCGGTGCAGATCCTCCCGATCGGAAACGTCACTGACACCATTCGGAAGATGAAAGTGCTGAGTTATCTCGACAAGTACTACCAGGAACTCAACACACGCGTTTACTGGGGACGCAGCGATGAGTTCATGACTGAACTGAGACAGATATGGGAGGAGGGCTGAGATGGCTGTTCAATCCCGCGCGCGCGACTTGTACGTTGGACCGCGGCCTTATGAAGAGAAGAATGCGTCGATCTTCTTCGGACGCGAGCGCGAGGCCCGCGACCTGCTGTCGCTCGTGATTGCCAACCAGTTGCTTTTGATCTACGCGCCCTCCGGCGCCGGCAAGACTTCCCTCATCAATGCGCGACTGATACCGATGCTCAGTACGGTGAAGGACGAGGCGCTGGTGTCGCTGCTTGGATCAGGCAAGGGATTCGAGGTGCTGCCGATCGCGCGTGTCAGTGGCCTGATTCCGGAAGGTATCGATCTCGATGTGACTCCCAATTCAAACATTTTCGTCTTCAACACGCTTGTGAGTTGGAGAAAGAAAGAAGCGGGAAAGGAATCGGCGCAAGAGCGAAAACTTGCGGAAAGAGAACTGATCGAAAAGCGAATCAGCGACTATCTCGACGGGACGCGTCCGCCGGCACACATACCCGCACACGAAGAAGATGAGGAAGAGACGTCGCCGCGCGTCGTGATCTTCGATCAGTTTGAAGAGATCTTCACTTCGCACTTCGAACGTTGGCAGGACCGTGAAGGATTCTTCGAGCAGATCACCGACGCGCTCAAAGGTGGACCACTAACGCTCAGACGTTCCGATGTCCGGCGTCCGGCGGCGCTGTTGAGCCGGTTGGTGAGGGGCGCGAATTCCGTTTGCCTCGCACTGCGCCAGCGCTTCTCAGACGATGTGGTTCGAACGCTGAAGAATGATGGCGTGTCGACCGAAGAGCGCCTGGGAATCGTCGTCTCTGAGTTGAACACGATCCTGAAAGGCGAGAGTGTCTACGACGCCGATAGGTTTGCCGGGATCGAGTTGAGTGAACAGACGAAACAGTTGTTGGAAAAACGGAAGTCAAGAAATTTTCTGCCGCTGAACAGATCGCTGCTCGAAGACGCTTTTCGCGAGGAGATTTATCCGCGGGCGGTGGGCGATCGCGCGTTGAGAGTGATCTTTTCCATGCGCGAGGATTACATCGCCGAGCTCGATCCCTATACACATCTGCTGCCTGACAGACTTGGAACTCGTTACCGTCTCGATCGCTTGCGCCGCGATGCGGCATTGGCTGCGATAAAGAATCCACTGCAATTCACACACGTGAGTTTTGCGGAAGGCGTCGCCGAGCGATTGGTGGATAACTTACTTCAGACTCCCGTAAGAGTTGCCGCAAGTCCCGCCAGAACAACCGAACAAGTCTAGAGATGATTTGTGCAAACGGGGAGGCCCGATCATGAGTGATAAAACCTGGATTACCGGTGAATTCGTTGAAACAGTCCAATTGCAGGTCGTCTGCCAGACGCTAATCAATAAGCTCGCGCCGGATGCGAACGAGATTTCAATGGAGCATCTCGAGGCTTACGGCAGTCTCGATAAGGCGCTGCAAGTTTTTTATGAAGACTCGATACGCGAAGTTGTCGAGAAGACCAGGGACGTGTTGCGCCACAAAGGCGAGAGCGAGCTCAAAGAAGGTGTCCTCCGCAGTTGGTTCGAAAAGAAACTGATCACTCCTGCTCATACACGCGGGCTCGCCTATCGCGGGACGACGCACACCGAAGGCCTGCCCAACGAAGCTATCGACGTGCTGGACCAGGCTCACATTGTCAGAGAAGAGCGACGTGGTAGTGGTCGCTGGTATGAGTTGAGTCACGATCGTTTTATCGATCCGATCCTCACTTCAAACAAAGAGTGGTTGGTGCAGTATTCAGGCGCGGCGAAAGTGCGTGAGTGGTTGGAAGACCGAGCTGCGCGTTGGAACCGGACTCAGGATGAGACGGCGTTGCTCAGTGAAAACGAACTGGCAGAAGCTGAGCGTTGGGTGAAGAGCGTGGAAGCCGCCGAGCTGGGCTACGATCCTTCGCTGACGAATCTGATTCAGTCGAGCCGTACAAACCTCAGGAACAAGCGTAGGGAACGAGAGCTCGAGATTGAGAGCTCGCAAAGGCTGGCTAGATCTGCGCGTCGCTTCAAGTGGGCGTCGGTCGGGTTTGCGGTAATGTTCTTACTCGGCGTGGTAACTACATTGATTGCTTCGGACCAATGGAAAAAGGCGCACGATAATCTTCAGTTGGCGAAAGACAGAGAAGCGACCGCAGAGAGACTGCAAAATGAGGCGGTAGAGTGGGCCAAGCGCGAGTACACAGCCAAAAAGGAGGCCGAAGACGCGACAAAAGAGGCTGCCGACCGCGCTGAACGAGAAAAAAAGGCGCGAGAAGATGCCGACAAAGCTCGACGAGAGGCTGAAAGAACCAAAGGACAACTCCGAGGCGCACTCGATAACCTCAAAAAGCAGGCAGAAGAAGCTAAGAAAGCGCACCAGACCGATCAGTTGTCTCGCGACGCATTTCGTCTGGCGCGGAGAACTGAAAGTCAACAGGACGCAGTCGAGCAGTTCAACCATGCGATCGACGTTTATCGCGAGACGGGAGATCGTGACGCGCAGGCAGACAGCTATTTGAACCAGGGACAGGTTTATCGTGACATGGGTGAAGAGGAGCGCGCCGAAGACGCGTTCAATAAAGCACTGCAACTCTATCGCGCCAAAGCAGCGGACCCAGTGAAGCAGGCGAACACGCTGAATAACATCGGCGTCATCTATATGTCTTCATCTGACGCCGACGGTGAATCAAACCAGGAAGCTCTCAAAACTGCCAAAACGAAATTCTACAGCGCCCTCACCATCTATCGCGCCTTGAAAGACAGCTTTGGCGAAGCGGCAACGTTGATGAATATGGGTGACGCTCAGTTGAACATGAGCTCCAAAGACGATCGTAAGCGCGCTCTCGAGTTTTACGAGCAAGCCGGCGGCATCTACGGAAACTACTTAGCTAAAAAGGGCGACACTTACCAAAAGGCACTAAAAGCCGCGACGGGATTCGTGATGTCATTGGGCAACAAACAGGCCGTGATCGCCGAGGCTGACGATTCGTTTTCGTCCGAGTCGCGCCTTGGATTCTATATGGAAGCCCTCGAAGGCTACACGGAACTCAAAGACAAGCGCGGCATGGCTCTGGCCCATACGAAGATAGGAGAGGCTGCTGAGGAGGCATTGGAAAGCGAGCAAGGCTCGAGCACTAAAAAGTATGAGCAGGTCTTATTGGAGCACCTCAACCAGGCTGCTGCGCTTTATAAGGAGTCGAGCGATCCAATTGGAGAGGCAGGCGCACACATCAGGCTCGGGCAGTATTACCAGACGCTCGAGGAGCGGAATGAGTGGCGCAAAGCGATAGATGAATTTAAGAACGCTTTAACCATCTACGAGAACATTCAGGATCGTGCCGGTCAGATTCGTGCTCATAAGCTGCTCTACGAGTTCTATTCAAGCTCGTCTGATCCAAACGATAAGGCAAAAGCCATTGCTGCGTTGGTGCGAGTTAACGAGCTCTATGGCTCACTGGAAAATATCCGAGGGCAAAGCGACACCTATCTGAAACTCGGTAGGTTGCAGGAGAGTCTTCAGGCTCGACAAGACGCAGAAAAGTCGTTCAAGGCCGCGTTGGATCTCTACAAGGATTCCGATGACAAGAAGACGCAAGCCGAGATTCTTAGCGACATTGGCGAGATCTACGCTGCGTCGAAAGCTAAGGACGGCGTGGAATTGGCCGTGCAACGACTCCAGGACGCCGCGATTCTCTATGTCGAAACGGGCAGCTCAGAGTCGTTGGCTAAAACTTACGACCGTCTGGCTGAGATTCACAGTCAAAGTCCGTGGAGGCTGGAGTTTCCAAAAGAAAAGGCAACCGAATGGTATCTCAAGGCTGTCGACTACTATCAGGATGAAGCCAGGATCTATCGCTCTAAGACAAGTGCGAAAGCCGAACAAGCGAAGTTAGCCAAGGTCCTGCGATCGATCGCGTACGTCTACAGCGCGCGGCTGGACGACAAGGTCAAAGCAGCGGACTATCTAAACCAGGCTCTCAAGCTTTACGAAGAGGCACGAAACAGCACGATGATCAGAGCTGTGAAGGCCGACATCGCTAACCTGACGAAGCAAGCCGCTCCGCAGAGCCAGAGTAAACCTTAATAGCCACAAAAAGGCACAAAAAGCACAAAGTTGTTATTATCGCGGCGATCCGCGATGCCTATTCACCCTACATCTGTAATCGGCCAACGCGCCTCAATTCCTGACAATGTGATCATCAACGCGTATGCCGTCATCGAAGATGACGTCGAGATCGGTCTCGACTGCGAGATCGCATCACACGCAGTCATCAAACAGTTCACAAAAATCGGCAAGCGCAACCGCATCTTTGAACATGCTGTGATTGGCGGAGAGCCGCAGGATGTAAAGTTCAAAGGCGAACGAAGCTATCTCGAAATCGGCGACGACAATCTGATTCGTGAGTTCTGCACGTTTCATCGCGCCAGCGGCGAAGACGAAACAACACGCATCGGCTCGCGCAACTTCTTTATGGTGGGAGTGCACGTTGCGCACAACTGCGTGATCGGCGACGACAACATCTTCGCGAACGAAGTCGCGCTCGCCGGTCACATTAAAATCGAGGATCACGTGTTTCTTTCAAATAACGTCGGCGCGCACCAGTTTGTGCGGATGGGCCGCTACGCGATGGTTGGCGGAAAATCGAAGATAGTGCAGGATGTGTTGCCGTTCTTTATTACCGATGGCAATCCGCCGCGCGTTCGCGGAATAAACAGCATCGGCTTGCGGCGTGCCGGTTTCTCTGAACAAGCGCGGCGCGCTTTGAAGAATGCGTATCGAATGCTTTTCAGATCCGCGACGCCGGTTGAGGACGTGCTGGTCCAACTGGCAGAGGTCGAGGATGAACACGTGGCCCATCTCGTGAGCTTTATTCGTGGATCGAAGCGTGGGTTTACGAGAGCGGCCGCAGATATATACGAATGACACAGATCAGAACTGATGAGCTTGCGCAGTTGGTGGAAGGCCGAGTCGCCGGCAATGGCGCGACGGTGATTGAGCGCATTGCTGACCTGGAACACGCGGGCGAGTCGGAAATTGCTTATGTGGAGAACGAGAGTTTTCTGCCGGTCGCGATTGAAAGTAAAGCAGCATGTTTGATTGTCAACGAGCGACTTCGAGACAAGCTGGCGGATCGGACGCTGATCGAAGTTGCGAATCCAAAACTCGCATTCGCGTTGATTGGCGCCGCGCTTTATCCTGCTGCTCGTCGCGAGCCTTCGATCCATCCGACCGCGGTTGTTGCTGACACTGCCGACGTCGCCCTCACGGCTTATGTTGGACCAAATGTCTGTATTGGTGAGTACGCGCACGTCGGTGCTTATACGAGACTCGAAGCTGGTGTCGTGTTGGGTGATGGCGTCACGGTTGGTGATGATTGTGTGCTGCATCCGAATGTTGTCTTGTACGACGGTGTTTCGATCGGCAGTCGCGTGATCCTGCATGCCGGCGTGTGTATCGGCGCGGATGGTTTTGGTTACGTGCGCCACGAGCTTGGCTATCAAAAGTTTCCGCAGGTCGGAACGGTGGTTATTGAAGACGATGTCGAGATCGGCGCGCATACGTGTATCGATCGTGCGGCGTTGGGTCGAACACGCATCGGCCGTGGTACAAAGCTCGACAACATGGTCCACGTGGGCCACAACTGCGACATCGGCGAGCGCGTGGTGATCGCAGCCCAGACGGGGATTAGTGGGAGCGTTGTGATTGAAGACGACGCGGTGATTGGTGGGCAGGTCGGTTTTGGGGATCACACGCGCGTGCAAAAGGGCGCGATCATTGGGTCGAAGGCCGGGATTTTGCCGGGGAAGATCGTGCGGCCGGGTGTGTGGTGGGGAATACCAGTGCAGCCACTGGATCAATACAAGCGAATGAACGCGCACCTCAATCGTCTACCTGAGATGCGCGAACGCCTCAAGGAACTGGAGAAACGCGTTGCCCAGCTAAGTCAGAAGCAATCCACAGATTCCACAGATTAATCTGCGTAATCTGTGGATTGCAGTATGAGATCAGCGGCGCGTTCGGATGCACCGGGTTCGCCGAGTTTCCTCGCGACCTCACGCAGGTTTTCACGCATCGCGCGATTCATCGCAGGATCGAGCAGTTCCAAAAGCTCGCTCGCCAGGTTGTCGCCGGTGAGATTGCCCTGCATCAATTCCTTGGCGATCTCTCTGCCCGCCACCAGATTCACCAATCCAAAATGCGGCACAGTAATCAACCGCCCCAACGTGTGCCAGTTGATCGGCGACTCTTTGTAAACAACAACCATCGGTGTTTCGAGTAGCGCTGCTTCAAGCGTTGCAGTCCCACTGGCGACTGCCGCCGCATCTGACGCTGCCAGCGCCTCGCGCGTCTGTTGTTGGACCAACTTGACGACCTCGAGATCGTGCAGCGACAGCAACGCGCGCGTCTCTTCAACTGTGCGGCTCGGCGCAACAACGATGACCGGCTGTACGCCAAGACCCGCGCGCCGAAGCCTCCCGATCGCCTCGAGCATCGGCGGCAGAATTCGTTCCAACTCTTTTCGCCGGCTTCCAGGCAGGAACGAGATGATCGGACGCGCCGGATCGAGATCGTTTCGCCGGCAAAACTCTTCGCGTCCAAATCGCGCTTTGACCTCGCCTGACAATGGATGTCCAACAAACTCCACATGCTCCACGCCATGTTCGCGATACCAGTCGCTTTCAAACGGAAGAATCGACAACAACAGATCGATGTCGCGTTTGATCTTGCTGACGCGTCGTGGGCGCCAGGCCCAGAGTTGTGGACTGATGTAGTAGATGACTTTCAACCCGCGACGATGCAGGGCTGAAGCAAGTCGCAGATTGAACTCAGGCCAGTCGACGAGCACAACCGCGTCGGGAGAACGCTGAGTTGCCGCGGCTCTGAGTTTACGGAAGGCGCGGATGAACTTCGGTAGCACGAGGCCGACTTCGACGATGCCCATGATCGCCAGCTCATCAGAGTCGACGATCGTCTCGACGCCCGCATCGCGCATCAAAGGCCCGGTCGCTCCAAAAAAATCAAACTCGCCGCCGCGCTCGCGAAGCGCTTTCACGAGCGCCGCCGCATGAGCATCGCCTGACGGCTCGCCCGCGACGATCATTAGTTTTGACACGCGGCGATGATAGCACTCCAAGGAGGGGCACAAAATCCGAATACTGTGCTAGCATCCACGCGCCCTTATGACTCGCTATGTTCTCGCCATCCCGATTCTGGTGCTCCTATGTCACCTGTCTTTGGCGCAGCAAACAAATCCAGTCGATCGAAAAGTCGCGAACCCGCTGACCGACACACCCAACGTCAATCCACTCAACACAGACGAACCCGTGCAGCGCCGTCCAGCGCAACGAGGAGCCGTGCAAGGAACGGCAACGGATCAGCTCACGGTTGAAGCAGCGAGGCAGAGTGCGTCGGGACCGGAGAATGCGCGCGTCATCGTTTACGAAGGAAACGTCGATGCACGCATCGGCACTTACCGCTTACAAGCGGACAAGATCACCGTCTACGAAGCGCAGAATCGCGTTGTAGCCGAAGGCAGCGTGGTCTTCGACCAGGCCGACCAGCAGCGAATCACGGGCTCGCGCGCGGAGTGGAACTATCGAACCAAAACCGGTTACTTCCTCGACTCCACCGGTTTCACCAATCAAACGCAGGACGGAACGCGCATTTATTTCACTGCCGATCGCGTCGAGAAGATCAGTCTCGACACGATCGTCGCCACCAATGTGCAGGTCACTGCCTGCGACGAAGACGTTCCGAAATGGAGTTTTCACGCCAGTAAGGCGAGGATCAAAACCGGCGATCGCGTTCGCGTCTATTCGCCAAGTCTGAAACTCAAAAACGTTCCCGTTTTTTATCTGCCGTACGCGTCGGTGTCGATTAAGCCACGCGATCGCGCTTCGGGATTTCTCACTCCGACCTTCGGCGGCTCTGGCGCGAAAGGCGTGCGCCTGTCGACTGCTTACTATCAAACACTCGGTCGCTCGGCCGACTTCACCTTTCGCAACGACATCTACACGCAACGAGGTTTGGGCTTCGGCGGCGACCTGCGCACACGCGCGAACTCGCGATCGTTTCTTAACTTTGGCTTTTACGCAGTCAAAGATCGCATCTTTGGACCAAAAGCCGACGCCACTCATCCAGATCAAGGTGGCTCGAGTCTTTACGTCGAAGGCGTGCACTACTTCAAAAACGGTTTCATCGCCGCTTCGGATGTGAACATCACTTCCAACCTCGCGTTCCGGCAAGTCTTCTCGGACAACATTCAACAAGCCATCTCGCCGGAAGAGACCTCGCAGGTTTTCGTAAACAAGGATCACAACGAGTACAGCTTCAACTTTCTCGCGCGCACACAGGTGACTTCGTTGACGAACGTGCGTATTCGTATACGCGAGTTGCCGAGCGTCAGCATCGACAAGCGACCCGCGATTCTCAGTTTTCTCAAGAGCCTTCCGGTTTACTTTTCTTTCAGCGGCGCTGCCGACGGTGTGAGCCGGAAGGAGACGGTTGAAGACACGGTGCAGTTCGTGAGCGACGTGGGCGGCAATCCGATCATCTCGCCGTCAATCGTTCAGCGACTCGATCTGCATCCTCGATTTGAGTTGCCGCTGAGTTTTGCGGGTTGGAGCATAACGGCTTCGGGTGCGGGACGTGTGACGTTTTATTCAAACTCGATGGACCCGGTTAACCGTGACGTTCTGAGTCGCAACGTGACCCGGTCGTACGGCGAATTTGAGCTGGACGTGCGTCCGCCCGCGCTCGCCAAAGACTTTCATCACCGCGGCGACAGATTTTTCTTTCGCCACGTGATCGAGCCATACGTCGTCTATCGCCGTCTCGCCGGCATTAACAATTTTGACCGCATCATTCGTTTCGACTACATCGACGCTATCGCCGATACGAATGAGATCGAATTCGGCATTGCCAACCGATTCTTTACTCGCCGCTCGACCGAGAACGTGAGCGACCGGGAGGTGAAAAAAGCGGACGGCGAAAACAGACCTTTGCTTTCGAGCCAGCCTTACGAGGCACTGACGATCACGTTGCGCGGCAAATACTTTTTCGATCCGTTTTTTGGTGGCGCACTGATTCCTGGAAAACGGAACCAGTTCTATCCTCTCAACACGCTTTCAGGATTTGTTTACGGCGGCGTTCCGCGACGCTTCTCTCCGGTCAATATCGATGCGCGGTATCGTCCGAGACGCCATCTGTTTGCTGATTTCCGAACGGATCTCGACACGCAGGGCGGCGGCATGCGCTCGTTGTCTACGACGTTTGGACTGTCTCGATCGCTGATTCAGGTGTTTCAGAGTTTTTATTACACGCGGGCCATCGAGCTATCGCCGAGTCTCGCGCGGTTTGCCGACGCGCGTGGGTTCGAGGCAGGCACGTTGCGCGGGTCGCAGTGGAGTCCGTCAGTATTTCTCGGTAACCGCGACCGCGGGTTGTTTGGTGGTGCCTCATTCTTCTTTGACTTCCAGAAACGGCCCGGACGCGGCGACAGCTCGCTTATCAGCTCGACGGTGACGCTTGGACACAGTTGGGACTGCTGCGCCTTGACGGCCCAGTTTTCGACCTTCAACGTTGGTCTGCGAAAAGAGAACCGGGTAGTTTTCAGCTTCCGTCTGAACGGCATCGGGAGCTTCGGGACGGAGCAGATCGGCCAGCGCTTCCGGTAAGACTAGTTTAGCCTGCGGCTCGTTTTTGCGCCTTTTTGTGGGTTAAGCTATGATGTTTGGCGGCCCTGTAGAGACCTCGTAAGATTCTTTACTTTTGTTAGGCATCCTCATGAGAATCTTAAGCACCTGACGTGCTTGTGTTTTTGGAACAGTCACTCCCCATTTGACACTCTTCAAGGATGAATTTTGTAGTCTATGGCTTTCTCTTTTAGTGCTCGACGCGCGCTGGCCTTCGCGCTAATGGCAATTATCTTTCTGCCTTTCCTTACGCTGAGCGTCTCGGCCCATGTCCCCTCAGACACCACTCCCGACAAGGAGGTCTTTCTACTTTACAGGGCCGCCAACGGCGATACCGTCTGTCGCGAAGCCGATGCAGCAGAACGAAGTCAGCTCGAAGTTACACCGCCCAAAGATCTGCGCCAGATTAATCACATCAACGATTTCAAGCAGACCGGTCTTAGTATAGAAGCGGATAATGCTTTACCTGCGCACCTGACGATTATCCTGCGTGCTACGGCACACCTGGACGCAAACGCGCCAGCCAAGGCCGCTTTTATCCGGGCTGCCGCGGCGTGGGAGAATCTCATCACGTCACCAGTCACGATCTACATCGACGTCGATTACGGTCCCGACAATTTCGGCCAACCATGGCCCGATCAAGTATTGGGGTCCACCTCCTCGGCCCCGCCGGCTCTGGCAAACTACAGTGTCATGCGAAATAGCTTGATTGCTGGTGCGAACACCGCCGATAAACTTGCCGTATACAGTGCTTTACCCGCGGCAAGTGTGCCCACCGATTTGGGCTTTGTGCCGTTCGTTGTGATCTCCAAATCGTTGGCTCGGGCAATAGGGTTCTCCGATCCGACCGCACCGTCCACTGACGCCGCAGCGCAAATCGGATTCAATTCACAATTAGTCAATTACGATTTTGACGGCACTGAGCCGATCTCCGGAACTGATTTCGAAGCAGTGGCCACACACGAAATTGGACACGCTCTCGGATTCACTTCAAACTCCGGCGCTACCCCGTCGCAGTCATCCGGCACGGTCACGCCATCAATGTGGGATCTCTACCGTTTTCGTTCCGGCACAACGTCAGGTACTTTCACAACCGCCCCGCGCATCATGACAATTGGCGGACCCACACCCAACTCTCAGTACTATTTTGTGCCCGGTGCTACCGAACTGGGACTCTCAAACGGCGGGCCCGCTCCGGACAAGGATCCCAACAAAAGCACGGACAATTCCGATGGTTTTCAATCCAGCCACTGGAGACTGGCGAGTTTGAACGGCGGCGTCATCTCCGGGTACATCGGCATTATGGACCCGGCTATTCCCGCCAACATAAGAAGACAGATCACTGGCAACGACGTTAACGCGCTGAATATCTTCGGCTACAACAATCTTGGCGTTAGTCAGGGTCCTCCGCCCAATGACAACTTCGCGTCGGCACAAATACTGAGTGGCTGTTCCGGAAGCGTCACCGGCACCAATGTCTTCGCGACCCATGAAACCGGTGAACCAAACCATCTGTCGAGTACGAATAGTCGAGCTGGTAGCCGATCGGTTTGGTATCAGTGGCAAGCACCGAGTAATGGCACGGCAACAGTTACGACGGCGGGAAGTGGATTCGACACAGTGCTTGGGGTTTACACTGGAAACAGTGTCGATTCGCTTGCTGTAGTAGGACAGAATGACGACAACAGTCCTGACCTATCCAGTGGAGTGGTATTTACGGCTGTTGCGGGTACCGTCTACAGGATCGCAGTCGACGGATTCAATAATAACAACTCGGGGGGCGATGAGGGTCCAATAACAGTCAATTTCAGCGTCTCCAATTGCACCCCCAGCCCATTAGTGCAATTCAGTAACGCGGGTTACTCAGTTAATGAAGGTGCGGGTTTCATTAACATTAACGTCACCCGAACCGGCGACACATCTGGCCCAGCTTCCGTAAACTACAGTACGAGCGATACCGCGGGACTTACCAGTTGCACTGTAACAAATGGAATTGCCTCGGAGCGTTGTGACTATGCCACGACCGTCGGCACCTTGCGCTTCGCCGCAGGCGAGACGAGCAAATTGATTACTATTCCTATCGTCAACGATGCTCTCGTTGAAGGAAACGAGACCTTTCAACTCACGTTGAGCAATCCTACCGGCGCCTCGATAAGCGGGCCTTCAGTCGTGACTGTGACGATCGTTGACAACGACGTGACGCCGGCAGCGCAGAACCCCATCGACGACATAGGGTTCTTCGTGACGCAGCAGTACATCGACTTCCTCGGGCGCCTGCCCGACTCGATCGGTTTCCAGAACTGGGTCAATACGTTGCAGGGCTGTCCGAACGGCGGTTTTGGTGAGTTTGACAATCCCGGTTGCGACCGCGTGCACGTTTCGGCCGGATTCTTCCTTTCGCCTGAGTTTCAGGGCCGCGGCTACTTTGCCTACCGTTTCTACGAGGTAGCACTGGATCGCAGGCCCACTTATGCGGAGTTTGTGCCTGATATGGCGCTGGTCGGCGGCCCGCAATCGCCGGACTCGGAAGCGCTGAGTAAGGCCGCTTACACCGATGCCTGGGCGCAACGGCCGGAATTTAAGGCCCGTTACGACTCTTTATCAGATACAGCGTACGTGAATGCGCTGGAGGCGAACGCGGAGGTGACGCTGTCGAACAAAGCGACACTTATCGCGGCGCTTAATGCTGGAACGGAATCGCGGGCGCAGGTGCTGCGCGACGTCGTAGAGACTCAGGCGGTGTCCGACCGCTTCTTCATTCGTGCGTTCGTGGCGATGCAGTATTTTGGTTACCTGCGGCGCGATCCTGACTCGATTGGTTTTCAGAACTGGGTCAACACGCTGAACGCGGATCCGAGTAACTTCCGGCACATGATCTTCGGATTTCTGTATTCGACAGAATATCGACAGCGTTTTGGTCAGTAAACATTTTAGCCACGGATGACACGGATCTGGTGGCCTAATTTCCAGGGGAGCATTGTTCATGCCTACTCGAATACTCTTGAGCTTCTCAGTCTGCCTCGCTCTGCTGATTGGAGCATCGGCGATTTTTACGATTCGTTCCGGTGCGACACCGCAGCCCCAGCAGGTCGTCCAAACACCAACAAAGCGTCAAAGACCGGCTTTCGTTCCTGGTGAAGTCCTGGTGCGTTATCGCAGCGAGTCGCTGGCGAGAAGCAAGGGCGCTTCGATGCGCATCGCCGCGCTGGACGGAACTTTGGTCCATATGGACGTGCAGCAACTTGACGGATCCGATCTAGTCGAAGGACTTCGCCTCGGTCGCGTCGCACCGGAAGAGACGCTCAAGACAGTTGCAGCTTTGCGAATGCAGCCGGACGTGCTCTACGCCGAACCGAACTACATCCTGCACGCGGACGTCACACCGAACGATCCGAACTTTAACTTGCAATACGGTCTTAGCTTGATCGGAGCGCAGCAAGCCTGGGACACGCGCACTGGCAGTACCGGCGCCGGCCGAGTAGTCATCGGTGTGATCGATCAGGGGATCGATATCAATCACCAGGATCTGCAAGCAAACATTTGGACCAATCCGGCTGAAATCGCCGGCAACGGCATCGATGATGATGGCAACGGGTTCATCGACGACGTTCACGGATTCAATTTTGTGAACAACAATGGAACGATCTTTAGTGGCCAGAGTATTGAGGATCACGCGAGTCACGTGTCCGGCATTGCAGGCGCAGTCGGTAATAACGCGACAGGAGTGGCGGGCGTTAATTGGTCGGTTGGCTTGATGTCGTTGAAGTTTCTCGACGAGGATGGTTTTGGTGATACGGTCAACGCCATCCGAGCGTGTCAGTACGCCAGGGACATGCGGAGTCTTTGGGAATCATCGGGTCACACCAAAGGCGCCAACCTGCGTGTCTTGAATGCGAGTTTCGGTGGCGGCGCATTTAGTCAGGCGTTCCTCGATGCTGCGAACCAGCTCAACACGGCAGGCATTCTTCTCGTCGCTGCCGCGGGTAACGTCGATAACGGCACTCGAGAGCCTAACAACGATCTCGTTCCACATTTTCCTTCAAGCTTCAATGCTCCAAACATAATTGCAGTAGCTTCGACCAATCAGACCGATAACCTGTCGTCGTTTTCACATTATGGAGCAACCAGCGTCGACCTGGGAGCACCAGGTGAGGGCATTCTGAGCACGACGCCAAATAACACTTACACATCATTCAGCGGCACTTCAATGTCGACTCCATACGTCGGCGGCTCGGCTGCTTTGCTGTGGGCTCAGAATCCGAATCTGACAGTACAGCAGGTGAAGAATCTCTTGCTGATGAATGGTAACGTCGTCTCAGCATTGGTTGACAAAACACTCAGTGGACGCCGTTTGAATATCGGCAACAGCATGCAGGCACTTCTATCCGGGGATGTCACGCCTCCGGGGACTGTCGGAAGTTTTCACATCAATTCGCAAAACGGCCGCACCTTGAACATAGGTTGGACCGCCTCGGGCGACGACGGCGCGACCGGCGACGCATCACTCTATGAAATAGACTTTACCGATGGTGGAAGCGGACAGGTAATTCCGTTGAAGGGCGTGATCCCAAGGACCTCCGGCTCGTTGCAGTCGGTAAATGTCAACATACCTTTTCGACATACGGCGGGAACTCTTACTCTGCGCGAGTTTGATAATGCAGGAAACGAAGGCACGCCGGTGAGTTTGCCGATTGGCGTTCCTCTGTCTGCCGGTGATCCTTATACGATCGCCACCAGTCCCGCTGTCCCGTTAACTACAGGCGGCACCCTCATTAATATCAATGCCGACGATAGGTATGTTGATAACATACTGCCATTTAATTTTCCCTTTTTCGGCTCGACTTTTGGGACTGTAACAATTTCAAGCAACGGCGCGTTGTACTTTTCACCGCCGCCACGTCGTTGCCCCTCTAACAATCCAGGTTGTACCGATGGCGACGCCGATGACCCTCCGGGTTCACCACGACAACTCGGTGGTTACAAGATGATTGCTGGTCTCTGGGAGGATATCGATCTCAGAACTTCGCAACGAGCGGATGCCGGTGTCTACGTGGTCCAGCCCGCTGCGGGGCAGATCATCTTTCGTTGGCAGGGAGTTCCATGCAACTTCGATGGGAACGTGTGTACCGGTGGTGCTCCGATCAATTTCGAGGTTGAGCTGAATTCGAACGGAGTCATCAAGAGCCGCTACGGCAGTGGCAATACGTCGTTGTTTCCGACAGTGGGTCTCGGCGGCGGCGAACAGGATGGCTTTGTTGTCACCAGCCACACCTCCGAAGAGACGCCGATCAATTTAACCAACAAGGAGCAGGTTACTTACACGCCGCGCGCTCAGTCGACGAGCACGATTCAGTTGGAATCGGCTGCGATTAACGTTAATGAATCCGCTCAATTCGTCCAGATCAACGTAAAGCGAACCGGCGACCTCGCAGGTTTCGCAACTGTGAATTACACGACCGGCGACACAGCAGGCCTACAGAACTGCACGATCACGAACGGCAAGGCTTCAGAACGATGTGACTACGAGACCGCAGTCGGAACGTTGCGCTTCAGCGTTGGCGAGGATACCCAGAGTGTCTTTATTCCGATCGTCAACGATGCGCTGGTGGAAGGAAATGAGACCTTTACCTTTACGCTGAGCGGCGCTTCAGGCGCGAACTTAGGCACCTCGGCCGGCACCGTTACGATCATCGATAACGATACGACGCCCGCTAATCAGAACCCGATCGACGATATACCGTTCTTCGTGACGCAGCAGTACATCGACTTCCTCGGCCGTCTGCCTGACTCGATCGGTTTCCAGAACTGGGTTAATACGTTGCAGGGCTGTCCGAACGGCGGCTTTGGCGAGAACGATAATCCTGGTTGCGATCGCGTGCACGTTTCGGCCGGGTTCTTTCTTTCGGTTGAGTTCCAGGGACGTGGTTACTTTGCTTATCGCTTCTATGAAGTGGCTCTGGATCGACGGCCGACGTATGCGGAGTTTGTGCCGGACATGGCGCTAGTCGGTGGTCCACAGTCGCCGGAGTCGGAGGTCCTCAGCAAAGCGGCTTACACCGAAGCGTGGACGCAGCGAGCGGAGTTCAAAGCTCGCTATGATGGGTTGTCAAATTCAGCGTACGTTAATGCGCTTGAGGCGAATGCGGAAGTGGCGCTGGCGAATAAGGCAGCACTGATCGCGGCGCTTGATAATGGAACGAAGACGCGTGGAGAAGTGCTACGCGAAATCGTCGAGACTCAGGCAGTCGGAGATCGCTTCTTCAATCGCGCGTTTGTGACGATGCAGTATTTTGGTTACCTGCGACGCGATCCCGATACGATCGGTTTCCAGAACTGGCTCAACACGCTGAATGCCGATCCGAGCAACTTCCGGCACATGATCTTTGGATTTCTGTACTCAACGGAATACCGACAAAGATTTGGACCATAGTTTTAGCCACAAAAAGGCACATAAAACACAAATGATTCGGCTCCTCTTGGTCGGGGTGTTGTTGTGCTTAGCCGCCGCTTCCATCTTTTGGTCGGCGGAGCCGCGCGTTCTCAGTGCGGCGGCGAAGGGAGAATCATCCCCGCGCCAAAATCCCGAACAGCCCAGCGACGTTCTTTGGCGCGATGTAAATCGTCAGAAGACGACGCTTCAGCAGCAACGGACAGTTGTTCCAAAGAAGTATCGCTCACTCACACTCGACACCATCCATCTGCAATCGCTGCTGCGAAGAGCGCCGCGAGAGTTCACAGCAGCCGCTACCGGGCCGGACAAGACGATTATCAGCCTGCCAATGCCGGACGGCGCGTTCGCGCGCTTTGAAATTCAGGAATCGCCGATCATGGAAGAATCGCTCGCCGCTCGTTTTCCTCAAATCAAAACGTTTCGCGGCCAAAGCATCGACGGAGATTCCTCAATTACTCGCTTCGATTGGACCCCGCAGGGTTTTCACGGAATCCTACTAACGCCGCGCGGCACCGTGCTGATCGAACCTGATGGGCCAAATCAAACGTCGGAATACATCGCTTACTTTCAGGGCGATCTTCCGGCAGGTACGATGGAATGCAACGTCGATAGTGCAAGCCAGGACCTGAACGGAGGACTCGCGTCGGTGAAGCGGGTCGGCGAAACCGCGGCGCTTGTCTCGTCAGGTTCAGCCTTACGAACTTATCGTCTCGCGGTAGCTGCCACCGCCGAGTACACACAGGCTTATGGCGGTGGCACTGTCAGCGGTGGTTTGGCGGCAGTCGCAACAACGGTCAACCTCGTCGACGCTGTTTACGAGCGAGACGTTGCGATACGGCTCGTGCTGATCGCCAACGAAGACGCGATCATCTTCACTGACGCCGCAACCGACGGATATACGAGTGATAACGTAAGCTCTTTAATCAACGAGAACCAGACCAAGCTTGATGCCGTAATCGGCTCGGCCAATTACGACATCGGGCATGTGTTTGACGGCAGAACGGGCATTTCAGGCTTTTCGTTTCAAGGCCTCGCTTCGCTTGGTGTAGTTTGTCGTACGGGCGTGAAGGCGCGCGGCGTGAGCATCGCGCGCAATTTGCAGCCGTCGAATACAATCGCTTATTACAGCGCGGCGCATGAGATAGGCCACCAGTTCAACGCTTCACATACTTTCAACGCGACCTCGGGCAATTGCGCCAGTCAACGCAGCGCATCAACCGCCTACGAACCGGGAACGGGCTCGACAATCATGGGCTATCGCTTCACCTGTGCGCCCGAAGACATGATGTCGCAGGATACCTACTTCCACACCGCGAGTCTCGAACAGATCGTGAACTACACGACGAACCTCAGCGGCAGCACGTGCCCGACTGTGAGCATCACCGGAAACAACATTCCGACGGTGGACGCCGGAGCGAGTTACACAATTCCGCAGAGCACGCCTTTCATGCTCACTGCGACCGGCAGCGATCCGGATGGAGATAATTTGACTTATTGCTGGGAGGAGTTTGACCTCGGCAATCCCTCGCCGCCTAACACCGACGATGGCACGCGGCCGATCTTTCGATCGTTAGCTCCTGAGAGCAGCCCTTCGCGTCTCTTTCCGAGTCTGCCGAACATTCTTTTTCCACAGTCCGTGGTGTTGGGCCAATCGTTGCCGCTGACGACGCGCACCATGAACTTCCGCGTCACCGTTCGAGATAACCGGAGCGGTGGCGGAGGAGTGAGCTCTGATGGAACTCAGGTAAATGTGCGAGCTGATGCGGGCCCGTTTACGGTCGGCCAGGCGGGTTTCTGGAACACTAAGAGCGTGCAGACGATCACGTGGAACGTGGCTAATACAAACATCGCGCCTGTGAGCTGCGACACGGTTAGAATCACTCTTTCGCGAGACGACGGAAGGACGTTTCCGATTATTCTCGCGAACAATACTCCCAATGATGGTTCTGAAACGGTGACGATACCCGGCACGCCCAGTTCCTTGGCGCGAGTCAAGGTGGAAGCAGTTGGAAATATCTTTTTCAATATCTCCGGCGTGTTTTCAGTTAATGGTCCTGAAGACTTAGTGCCAACCATTTCGGGATTCTCACCTGCCACAGGGTCGATAGGCACGGCGGTAACAATCAACGGCACTAACTTCATTCAGCCGAGCGCCGTTCGATTCAACGGAGTCGCGGCAACTTTCACCGTCAACTCAACCACGCAGATCGTAGCCAATGTTCCGAGCTGCGCCATGACTGGTCCAATCACTGTAACGACTGCCGGCGGTACAGCTACCAGCCCAACTGCGTTTACCTTCACGGCTGGTCCCTCGACGATTCAATTGAGTGCCGCGGGCTATGCGGTTGCAGAAAACGCGAACGCTTTGACTGTCGACGTCAGTCGCAGTGGTGAGGCATGCGGAGCGGCAACGGTGAATTACACTACGAGCGACGCGGCGGGACTTACGAATTGCACCGTTGCTAACGGAGTTGCTTCCGAGCGTTGCGATTATGGAACTACAGTGGGCACTCTGCGTTTCGCAGCAGGCGAAACGAGCAAGCAGATTACGATCCCGATCGTCAATGATGCGCTCGTTGAAGGTAACGAGACTTTTACACTGACGTTGAGTGGAGCGACGGGCGCAACACTCGGTTCGCCACAGGCGGCGACAATTACGATTACGGATAACGACACGATGCCCGCGTCGATGAACCCGATCGACGACATACCCTTTTTCGTGACGCAGCAATACATCGACTTCCTCGGGCGTTTGCCTGATACGATCGGTTTCCAGAACTGGGTTAATACGTTGCAGGGCTGTCCGAATGGCGGCTTTGGTGAGAACGATAATCCGAATTGTGACCGCGTGCACGTTTCGGCCGGTTTCTTTCTTTCGCCAGAATTTCAGGGACGTGGTTACTTTGCTTATCGCTTCTACGAAGTAGCTCTGGATCGCAGGCCGACATATGCGGAGTTTGTGCCGGACATGGCGATCGTTGGTGGTCCACAGTCGCCGGAGTCGGAGGTCCTCAGCAAAGCAGCTTACACCGATGCGTGGACGCAGCGAGCGGAATTCAAAGCTCGCTATGATGCGTTGTCACCTACACAGTACGTCAATGCGCTCGAGGCGAACGCGGAGGTGACCGTCACCAACAAGCAAGCCTTGATCGATGCGCTCAATGGCGGACAGATGAATCGCGGAGAAGTGTTACGCAACATCGTGGAGAATCAGGCAGTGGGGGATCGGTTCTTCATTCGCGCGTTCGTGGCGATGCAGTACTTTGGCTACCTGCGGCGCGATCCTGACTCGATCGGATTTCAGAACTGGGTCAACACGCTCAATGCGGATCCGAGTAACTTCCGGCACATGATCTTCGGATTTCTGTATTCGACCGAATATCGACAGCGGTTTGGACCGTAATGGCAACCGATGAAGATTGCGCTCGATGGAATGCCACTGGCTTCGCCGTTGACCGGTGTCGGACATTACACATCTGAGTTAGCAAAAAGCCTCGCCGCTATCTCGCCAAACGATCAGTTCGAGCTAGTTTCGCCTGATAATTTCAAGCGAACGCTGTTGAACCGGCGCTGGTGGAGCGTCGGCCTGCCGCTCTATCTCTCGCGAAGTTCGTTCGATCTGTTTCACGGGACTAACTACGAAGTGCCACTGTGGTCGCGGCGGCCTTCGGTAGTGACCATTCACGATCTCTCGTTGCTCTTGCATCCCGAAGCCCACGAACCACGCCTGGTGCGGCGCGCGCGTTGGCGACTGCCGTTGATGACGAAATCCGCCTCGAGAATCATTACGCCGACTGAGAGCGTAAAAAAAGAAGTTTGTGAAATGCTGGGAGTGGCTGCCGCTCGTGTCGTGGTTACACCCGAGGCGCCTCGGTCAGTATTCAAGAGAAGGGAAGACGCGGGCGTGCGCGAGGATTTCATTCTCTTCGTCGGCACCATCGAGCCGCGAAAGAACCTACTTCGCCTCGTCGAGGCGTTCGAACAAGTCCTGAAGACGACCGCGCTGTCTTCTCATCTGGTGATCGCGGGTGGACAGGGATGGTTGATGGACGACTTCTCCTCGCTCATCAAACAGAAGAAACTCGAAGATCGAATCCGTTTGACAGGGTATCTGCAAGACGAGGATCTGCGCGCACTCTACTCATCGTGCAGCGTGTTTGTTTACCCATCGCTTTACGAAGGTTTTGGATTGCCGCCGCTCGAAGCGATGGCCTGCGGCGCTCCGGTGATTACCAGCAACATTCCAGCAATAAGCGAAACAGTGGGAACTGCGGCGCGGCTAGTAAACCCGCGCGACACGAACGAACTATCGCGAGCAATCATGGAAATGCTAAGTGATGAAGGAATGAGGAATCACTACTCCGCAGCCGGAGCGGAGCACGTCAAGAAATTTACCTGGGAACAAACGGCTATTAAGACGCTTGAGGTCTACCGCCAGGCAATTTAGCCACAAAAAGGCACATAAAGCACAAATTGCTTTTCTTGTGCTTTATGTGCCTTTTTGTGGCTAACTTTTATGTGCTTCTTCGTGGCGAAGCTAGAACCGGTTGCGATATTCCGTCGAGTAGATGAACCCGAAGATCATGTGACGGAAGTTAGTCGGATCGGCATTCAGCGTGTCAACCCAGTTCTTGAATCCGATCGTATCCGGGTCTCGTCGCAAGTAACCGAAGTACTGCATCGTCACAAAGCCGCGGTTGAAGAACTTGTCGAATATCGGCTGACTTTCGATCACGGTTCTGAGCACCTGCGCCCTTGTTTGCGTACTGCCGTTTAGCGCGGCGATCAAATCAGCTTTGTTCGATAGCGTGACGCCGGCGGTTTGCTCCAGCTTATTCACATATCCTGTATTGTCGAGAGCGTCATACAGGCCCTTGAACTCGGGCTTTTGCACGAAGTCATTCATGTACTGGTTCTTGCTGACGACTTCCTGATCGGGCGATTGCGCTCCGCCCACCTTCTGCATGTCCGGTATGAACTCGGTGTACAGCGGTCGCCGGCCTAGCGCGGCGTCGTAGAAGCGATACGCCCAGTAGCCACGCCCCTGAAACTCCAGCGACAGGTAGAAGCCGGCCGAAACGTGAACGCGATCGCAGCTTGGGTTTAGAGTCTCCCCAAAACCTCCATCCGGGCAGCCATTGAGGGTGTTGTTCCAGTTGGCAAAACCGATCGAGTCTGGCATGCGGCCTAGAAAGTCGATATATTGCTGCTGAACGAAGAAATCAATATCGTCGATAGTGATAGGCTTATTCGTTCCCGGTCGCAGGCGCAACGGCTTGACCTTGATGTTGCCGTAATAAAGGTCAGAAGGAAGTCCGGGGACTTCGGTGACGATTCGAAGAGTGGGAGGGTCCTGGGCCAGGGCAGTAACGGCCAATAGCGCAACAATCAGAAAACTGATACCGATCTTCATCATTTCTCCTGGATTCCTTACATTTCGTTGTCTGGTAAAGGTCGGATGGGGTCTGGTCCGTGAGCGCCTCGCGCGCTACTATCGAAGTATAGCGATCTCAGTAGGCAGCGTCAATAAATTGAAGCTTTGCCGTAGTGATGCAGTTTGAATTAAGAGCAACTAACGCCGAAGGCGTTGGCTAATTGCAGCCCAGGGCTGGAGCGCAGCGACAACCCTGGGATTACAATGTCAAAAATTTTTTTGAACCCTGCAAGGGTTCAGCTATTGGCGAACGCTTTCAGCGTTTTGCCCCCCGTTTTCATTGGTGCCCCAGGGTTGTCGCTGCGCTCCAGCCCTGGGCTGAAATTAGCGAACGCCTTCGGCGTAGTTATTCCAAAATCAAACTGCATCACTACCAAGCTTTGCCGCGAAAAAGCACAAGAAAGCACTAATCATTTTGCAAGCCCGAGCGACCACTGAAGAGGCGATAGAGCTGTCGATTCTGATGCCGTGTCTCAACGAGGCGGAGACGCTGGCGACGTGTGTCAGGAAGGCGCAGAAAGCCCTGGATGATTTGGGTGTTGCGGGCGAAATCGTTATCGCCGATAACGGCAGCACCGATGGCTCTCCCGAGATCGCGACCAACCTCGGCGCCCGCGTCGTCCACGTCGCTCAAAAAGGGTACGGGAGTGCCCTACTCGGCGGCATTAACGCCGCACGCGGCAAGTACATCATCATGGGCGACGCCGACGATAGCTACGACTTCACCAAGCTCGATCCGTTTTTGGAGAATTTGCGGGCGGGCTATGACCTCGTAATGGGAAATCGTTTCAAAGGAGGCATCGAGCCAAATGCCATGCCTCCCCTCCATCGCTATCTCGGCAATCCCGTGCTGACTGGAATCGGACGACTCTTTTTCAAGAGTCCGTGCGGTGATTTCCACTGCGGACTGCGCGGCTTCAGCAAAGCAGCGATTCAGAGTCTCAATCTGCGAACCACCGGGATGGAGTTTGCCAGTGAAACAGTCGTGAAGGCGTCTTTGCACGGCCTGCGCATTACTGAAGTGCCGACGACGCTTTCGCTCGACGGTCGCAGTCGACCACCACACCTGCGAAGTTGGCGCGACGGCTGGCGTCACTTGCGGTTCCTGCTGCTTTACAGTCCTCGTTGGCTCTTCCTGTATCCCGGTTTGTTTTTGATGCTCATCGGAGCGGTGGTCGGTGGACTGCTGCTGGTTGGTCCAAGAGTGGTGGACGGGATCACGTTTGACGTTCACACTTTGCTCTACGCCGCGATGGCAATCATCATCGGTTATCAAACAGTGATTTTCGCCGTCTTTACCAAAGTGTTTGCAATTACAGAAGGTCTACTGCCTGAGGATCCGAGACTCGCGACGATGTTTCGTTACATCAAACTCGAGACCGGCATCATCGCCGGCAGCCTGCTGCTCGTCGCCGGTATCGCGCTTTCGGTTTTTGCGCTGAGTTTTTGGAGCGCAACTTCTTTTGGACCACTCGATCCGTCGCGAACGTTGCGACTGGTGATTCCGGCAGCCACTTTAATTACTCTGGGGCTGCAAACTGTTTTGTCGAGCTTCTTTCTCAGCATACTCGGACTGAAACGACACTGATCGATAGGAAGGGAATTAGTCAGCATTGTCAAAAATCTCATCTGGAAAGATTCTTTGTTATCTGTGGATCGCGCTGCTGGCTTTTTGTTTCTACATTTCTATTCGCACTTCATACCGGGGGTTGCTCGGCACTGAAGAATTCGCCTACGCGTGCGACTCGTTCGGGTATTTACGCATGGCCAAGCAGATCCGGCACGCGTTCTCACACGGCACCTGGCCGCAGTTCAAGCTCGAATCTACACAAACTCGATCTTTAATCAATTTCATGCAACAACAGAAGCTGCCTGTTTCTGTTTGGTTCGAAGTGGTTGCGCCGCACGCGCATCACTACTTTCCGACGTCGGGTTATGTGGGCGTGCAGTATCCACCTGGAACGGGTTTGGTTTTGGCGATGTTTCCACAGGGCGAAGCGGTTTACGGTTTGAACCGCATCGTGGTGTTTGTGTTTGCGCTTGTGGGCCTCGGAGCGTTTGCGGTTGCAGTTTGGAAAAAAGCGTGGGCAACGATTGGCCTGGTGTTGGTGGCACTGAGCCTTGGTCCGATGGTGCTTGCGCGAATTGGATCACTCACTTTTTCCATCAACGCCGTGTTGGTGCCGATCTTGTTGACGTGTTTGTTGAGTCTGTTCGCGCTGGGATTGAAGAACTCGAATCGCGATGACCTCGCATTGCTTTGCGCAGTGTTAGCCGGATGCTGTTTGGGCTTTGCGACGATGATTCGTCTGCCGTCATTTCTTCTCGCGCCGGGATTCCTGATTCTGCTCTGGCCAGGTTTTCGTAATCTCGGAATTAAGACTCTTCCAATCGCGTTCGGACTCGGCGCGGCGATCGTAGGTATCGTTCCAGTGGTCATAAATCAACAGCACGTTGCGGGTGCGTGGTATCTACCAACGTATGCCAGCGCGGATGCTGCTCCGCCGACGTTGGAACGTTTGAGTTATAACCTATCGTACTTTCTAAGTGATGGTCCACCGGCAATCGACAACTGGGCGCTTGTTGCAGCACTTCTCGGGTTCATCGGTTTCGTGATGCTCTATTTGCGGCGAGACTTTGAACCTCCGAATCGCCTGGGGCTGAGTTGGAAGCGTTTCACTCTGGCAGTGTTTTCTCTCTGGTTTATACCGCTTTGCTACTTTCTCACTCACTTCGTCGTCGGCATTCACTACATGATCTCTTCCATCTTCGCGACGGTCACACTGCTCGGGTTTGGTGCTCTTGCTATTGAAGCCACCAGCGAAGACGTCCAACGCTTCTATCCGCGCAAAGTGGCGTCGTGGGTAGCGCTGATGCTGATACTCTGGCCGGGCTTAACGATGTTCTATCGCCTGTGGTCCGATCGTGCATTGACTCCAGCTCCGCGAGCCGCGACGCACGCGCCGATTCTGCTTCCGTCGGAGTTGATGGACGACAAGGCTTGGATCTGGGCGGATCTGCTTACCGGATCCCTGTGGTACTACTCGAGCAAGCCCGCGTTCAAAATTCAGTTCACGGATGAAGAAACGCGCGCCAAGATCTTCAAATGGGTGTTTGAACGAGGAGAACGCCAGTACCTCATACAAGACAGCGAACAAATGAAGGTCTACATCAAGGAGATCGAACAACTGGGCGGCAAACTCGAAATGCGCGGCAAGGTTGATGGTCAACCGTATTTCCTGGTTGTCTGGCCCAGCGGCGGGCCACAAAAAGGCACAAACGGGCCACAAGAAGGCACAAAGAGCACATGAGATCGTCCAATGCCTTTGTGTCTTTTGTGCATTCTCGTGGCTCGCTTTTGATCGCTCTTCTCCTTGGCGTTGCGGGCACTATTCAATACCACTCAGCGCAGTTTCTCTCCGCCTTCGACACTTTCTTAGGCGACCGCGGTGATGCACGCGGGTTCGTCTATTTTTGCGAACACTGGTATCAGTCCATTCTCGGAAAGGCCTCACTGCTTTCGCCGGGAATCTTTTATCCCACTAAACGAACGCTCGCCTACTCCGATCTCTTGTTCGGCTTTGTAGCGCCGTACTCGTTTTTTCGCGCGCTCGGTTTCAGCATGTTTACTGCAACCGAGATCGTGATCATCCTCATCACGTTCCTGAGTTACTGCATCACGTTCGTGTTGCTCTACAGAACACTCGGCTTTGGTCTCGCGCCGTCATGCGCGGGCGCGATGTTCTTTGCGTTCAGCAGTCCGAAGTTTCATCAGCTCACGCATCTACAGCTTCAGTACGTGCTGTTGCTGCCGCTGATCTTTGCGCTGGTTATAACGTTTGCGAAGCAGGCGCAAACAATCACTCCGAAGCGTGCGGCGATCCTGTTATCGTTGGTCGCACTGTGTTTGATTCTGCAATTCTCCACCACTTTCTACTTCGGATGGTTTCTGGTGTTGTGGAGTGTTCTGTTTTTCTTATTGGCCCTCGCGTTTCGCGCGTCGCGTCGCTTCATCATCACAACTTGTAAGAAATTCTGGCGCGAGCTTGCGATCGCCGTTGGAGTGTTTCTGCTTGGGTCTGTTCCACTAGTCTTAATTTACCTTCCAGCGTTACGCGCCGGATCGTGGTATCGCTACGACTTCGTCAGCCAGATGATTCCCGACTGGCAGGCGGCTTTGTCGATGGGCGATGGCAACTATCTTTGGAGCTGGTTTTATCAGTCACTGATAGCGAATGGCCGGCCGGCAACGTGGGGCGAGCTGATGATAGGCATCGGGCTGATTCCCTCACTTGCCTGGATCACTCTCACTGTTTTCTCGATCTGGCTCATCGCAAAGTATCGCAACACGACCGAAGCGGGAACGCTGTTTCTCGCGATCATGATCCTCGCCACGACGATCTTCTATTTGATTGGTTTCAAATACGCCGGTCATTCTCCGTGGAGTTTCATCTACAACTACTTCCCTGGAGCAGGTGCGATTCGGGCAGTGTCTCGCTACGTGATCTTTCTAACCTTGCCGATGTCGATCGGCTTTGCTTACGGACTGCATCACGCTCTCGAGTTTGCGCGAAAGCAACAGAATCAGGAGATCAGGAGAAACTTGATCGTCGCGTTCCTCGTCGTCGCGGCAGTTGGCGTGTTTGAGCAGTTCGGCGTTCATAAAGTCAACGGTACTGGTTTTTCGAAGCGCGTCGAGCAGTCGTATCTGAAGGCGATGGCGTCGAAGTTGCCGAAAGACTGTACTGCGTTCTACGTCGCGCCTGGTCCTCATGCGAATCACTCGACCGCGGAATACCACTACGACGCGATGCTAATCTCGATACTGAGCCGAGTTAAGACTCTGAACGCTTCCAGCAGTCAGTTTCCGCGCGATTGGAATATGTACTTCGTGTTGAACCCCGACTACGAAGCGAAAGTGAGAGAGTGGATCGACTCACAAAGGATCTCCGGAACAGTTTGCCGGCTGGAACTTGAGCCACCCGTGGAAGCCTTCGATCCGAGCTTGCCGAGTCTGGTTGACGATCCAGAATTTTTCGTGCGTCAACTGTACCGCGATTTCGCCGGACGAGAGCCTGAAGCGCAAGTTGTCGCGCAGCAAGTAGAGAAAATCAGAAACTGCAAGCCCAACGACGAGACGTGCGAACGCGCGCAGGTGGCGCTCAACATTTTTCTTTCAACTGGTTTTCATGAGCGAGGGTCTTTCATACTCCGGATGTACGAATCAAGCCAGGGACGAGCGCCGAGTTACGAAGAGTTCATGGACGCGATGGGCCGTTTTGACGAACAGTCTTTTCATCAACGTGTCGAGAATGACGAGAAGGTGCGCGAGTTTGGAAACCAAGCCTTCGTGATGCTGCATTACTACGGTTATTTGCATCGCGCTCCGGATCCGGCAGGTGTTGCAGGTTGGCTCGATTTGTTGAATCGCAGTGGTGACTCGACGCGCGTCACGAACGGCTTCATTACTTCGGCGGAGTATCGCCAGCGCTTCCGGTAACCACAAAAAGGAACCACAAAAAGGCACAAGAAAAATCAGCCACAAAGAGGCACAAAAAGCACAAGACAGTAAACCTTTCCTTTTTGTGAACTTTTGTGCCTTTTTGTGGCTAAAACTTTTCTTGTGCCTTTTTGTGGCCCGATTCGACGGCGGCGATCAACGATTGTCGGATAGTTTCGGTTCCGTATCTCGATAACACGTAGTGTCTGCCGAGATTGCCCATTTGCGTGAGCAGATCTTCATTGGCTGACAATTCGTCCAAGGCGCGCGCGAAGCTCTGATAGTCGTCGTAAACGTAACCGGCGCCGCTGCTCTTAATGTGATCCGCCAGGACTGTCGATGCGTTGTTTACCAGCACCGGAGTGTTCTGCGCCATCGCTTCAAGTGTCACGATGCTGAAGCTCTCGTTCGGCGACGGCGTCACAAACAACATCGCGCCGGCCATCAAGCGAAACTTCTCCTCCGCACTCACGAAGCCTCTGAATTCGATGTCTTGATGCTCCGGAACAGGCATGTCGTCTTTGCCCGTAATGACCAAACGCAACTTGCCGGGATGCGTCTTCTTGAACGTCAGGAAGTAATCAAAAAGCTCACGACAGCCTTTGTTCGGATCGACGCGACCGGAGTAGAGCAAATACGGAACAGGCATCCACTGCGGCTCTCGAATCTCTGCGTCGATAGCCATCGACACGATTCTTCCAGGCAGGTCGCCCCAGAGCTTCTGGCCCACTTGCGATTCAGCGGCAGTCAACCAGATCAGCTCACGCGCTCGCCGCGCGGAGTATTTGTATGCCGGCAGATACGCGGGTAGCTCGTCGTGCAGTGTTGGTGCGAAGAGTGCGCGTCCGGGGGGAAGCTGTTGCAAACCGAAATAAGTGGTTGGATAGAGATAGGTGATAAAGATCAGTGCACGGTAGTCGCGCCAGTTCTCTCTGATGAACTGTAGCAATGGTTCGGAGTACGGACCCTGATGCCGGATGAAATCTTCCTGCATGGCGATGGTCCAACGAATCTGAGGGATGGCGCCCTCCTGCAATCGCCTGTGCAGACCCGACCAATAGTGACTGCGTCCGATCGTTACCGGAAACCTGACGATTCGCACTCCATCTTTGGTTTCCGATCCTTCGGCGAGTGTGTTGGCCCACACTGAAGTATCAACGGCCGTCGTCGTCAACAGATCAACTTCATATGCATCGCGCAAGAGTTGTGCGTAGTGCCAGGCAAGCGTTTCCGAACCTCCGACGATGTCTTCGTGACACCGCTGTACGACGATCGCGACTTTGCTCATTTCAACTTCGACATTGCTTCGAGGAAAACGCGCTCGACTTTCTCGTTACTGAACATTGCTTCGTAGCGGCGACGACCACGCGCACCTAAAGCATCCCTCACCGACTGATCTCTCAAAAGCCGATCGATCGATTCCGCCATGACGACTGGGTCTCGCTCAGGCCAGACAATCCCTGCATCCCCGATCGTTTCCGGAAGCGCAGTCGATGCATATGCGACGATCGGCAAGCTCATCGACATCGCTTCGACGAGCGGCACACAAAAACCTTCGTGTTCGCTAACCGTAACAAATACGTCGGCCAGGAGGTAACACGCTTTGAGCACTTCGTCGGAGACGCCGCCCGTAAACACGACGCCGCTGCTCAGTCCGAGCTTCTCCACCGCGCGATGCAGGAGTTTTGAGTACGGACTGAAACCTTCACCACCTTTGCCGGCGACGATCAGCCGCGACTTGCGATTGCAGTCGTGATGGTAGTGCGCGAAGACTTCGATCAATTGATGAATACTCTTGTGTGGCACGACGCGACCGACGGAGAGAATGTTTACGGTGCCATCGGAGTATTTCCGCAACGTCTCCTGATCCGCGGTGATTTTCGAGAGTCGATCGATGTGATGAAAAGGCGGCACGACAAAGGATCGCGAGGCATCGGCGCCCGCGTCAATCAGCTCCTGCATGCTGAACGCGGAAGCAGAAAGATAGAGATCGCATTGCGCCGCAGCGAGATCGACCAACTGTCGCCGGCCCATCTCACACTGCTCCTGTTCGTCGGTATTGAACCTGGCAAAGAACCTGGCAGGCGTCACGTTGTGATACTTGATCACGCGGCGACAGCGCAGCTCTTCGATGAGTTTTACTCCCTCATCCCATCCTCGTGAATGATGATACAAAAGAACGTCACCCGGACTTTTCAGAAACCCATCAATCCGCCTGAGCTCTGAGATTCCGCGGTGCCGCAACGAATGACTCTCGCAGAAAAGACGAACCTCATAACCGCGTCGCACCAGAACATCAAACATTCCCAACGCGTCATTGCTAACACCATCACCAGTCGTCAAACTCGGACTTAATATCGCGACCCTTCCCATCTTTTCTTGTGCCTCTTTGTGGCTAAAACTGGAAACCCGCCTGCGCCGTCACCCCAAGAAACCGCCTCTCGATCGCCCGCTCGGAAAAATTTTGCTCGTATCGTTGCGAGCCTCTCGTCACCAGCGCCATCTTTGCAGTCTCGTTCGTTAGCAAAAAATCGATCGACTGCGCCATCAGATAGGGATCTCGTTCCTCCCAGATTAGCGCCGCATCCTGTGCAGTCTCCGGTATAGCAGTCGAAGCGTACGCGACGATCGGTACTTTCATCGCCATGGCCTCGACCAGCGGCACGCAGAATCCTTCGTGTTCGCTCGTCATCAACAACGCGTCGGCGATCAGGTAATAAGCCTTCAGCGCGTCGTCGGAAACCTCTCCTGTAAATACAATCCGCGAATCGATGGACCATGAGTCGATCAATTGCCGCAGCATCTCTGCATAAGGCGCAAACGCGCGGTTTTCAGCGCCTACGACAAACAAACGCGCGCGCCCGTTGAATTGATAGTAATAGGTCGCAAACGCCTCGATAAGGTCCGCGTGTCCCTTGTTTGGCCGCACGCCGCCAACGGTCAGAAGATTGATGCCGCCGTCGCGATAGCTATCGACGATTTCAAGATTCGCCTCTCCAGCCAGCAACTTGTCACCTTGATTGAATGGCGGAACGACGAAGGTCTTGTCAGCCTGAGCGCCAGATGCAATCAGATCTGCTTTATTGAACGCCGATGCCGCCATGTAAAGATCGGGTTGGCACTCAGCGATCTCTTTGAGTTGCGAGCGTCCGTTTTTACAGAGATTCCGATGATGCTCGCTGATACTCACGAAGAACTCCGGCGGGGTTATGTTGTGATACTTTACGATCTTGCGGCACGAAGCTTTTTTGAAAGTTTCGATGCCGATATCCCAACCGATCGAGTGGTGATAGATCAAAACATCCTTGGGGCGTAAGTACTTCGTCGCCGCCGCCGGCGCGTTTACCTGCTTGCTCGTGAGATTCGTATTCTCGGCAAAGATGCTGACTTCGTGACCGCGCCCGGTCAGGAGGCGCTCCATCGCTAGAACGTCGTTGCTCACTGCGTCTGCCGAAGTAAGTGTTGGAGTGAGAAGGGCGATGCGGGTCATTAGGTATCGAGCTGAGGCTTTCGCGCCACGACCGCGTAATTCATTGGACCATACAGGAAATGATTCAAGTGGCTGGTCAATTGATCTTTGACTTCGATCTTCGCGTCGGCGACCGGGTGGAGTCTCATCACTTCCTGACAGACAAAACCTCTTGCCTCGACAAGTAGTTGCATCGTCGGAATCGGAATCGGATGCTTGTGAGTCGGATCCAGATAGAAGTTGCAACTACCGACGAGGAGGTTTTCCGGATTGGGTGTTTCGAGAATCATGAGACCGCCGGGCCTAAGCGTCCGGCCGACTTCGTCGAGAAACTTCACCAACGTCTTGAGCGGCAGGTGCTCGGCAAAATGAAACGCCGTGACAGCATTCAAACTCCCGTCAGCCAACGAGCGCAGGTAATTCAACGCCTCACTCTCAATGACATCGAGCGACAACTCCTTACACTGTTGCACCAGGATACGATTCTGATCGATCCCTTTCGCTTCAAGTCCGGCTTCTTCCAGCACTTGGAGCCACTCGCCTCGTCCACAGCCAACATCGAGAATGCCGGACGAAATGCCCGCGCTTTCCAGCACAGGAAGATACACTTTCACTTCTTCTTTGATCTGCTCCGGTGTTCCGCGCAAGACGTCTTCAAGCGAGAAATAAAGCGAATCGAGTAGGTGATCTTCTTCGGCCTTCAGACGCTCCAGTCGATCGCGTTGACCAGCTTGCGGCGTGGGTTCGTGCACGCTGTCTATCAGAAGCGAGAGCCGCATCTCTTGTTGCGCGATGTTCATTCGAGAGCTTTGCAGCCGCTCGAGAACGTCGTCGATCTGCTTTTCGACCTGCGCTTTCAACGCCTGCAACTCAGCGGTGTACCGTTCCTCAAGTTGCTGTCGTGTGAGTTCGTGCGCTTCGATCAGCCGAGTGTTGAGATCGTTTTGCAGCGTATTCTGACTCTGTTTCAGCGCGTCGTAGCTCTGGGCCAGCTTCCCTTGTTCGTTGACGAGTGAATCCATCTGTAAACGTAGCTGTTGCTGGACGGCGTCGAAGTGCCTGCGACTATTTTCAGCCTGCCTGCGATCTGCCTCGGACAATTGCGCAACAGCATCGTTGAGGTGATTCGCGACGCGCTCGAACTGCGCGGCTGTGTGCGCTTCGAGGCGACGGTGATTCATTATCAGCACAGGCAAGCGAACTATAGCCACCGCGAGACGCAGCAGGTAGCCCAGAACCGGCACGCTGTACAGTTTTCGGAGGTACGAAAGTTTCCCCAAACCCTTGATCGAGACGTTTGCCTTACGTCCTTCGGGCGAAAACCTGAGACTGCGGAGAATATCGATCTTGTTGTAACGACCGCTGCGCAAATTTTTCAGATACACCGCAAACCCGGCATCGTCGGGCTCGCGTTTCAGAATGACTTTGTAAGCATTCCTCACGAACGCCTCATCGTGAAAGCCAAGCAGATCGCTCATCTGATACTGCTCACGTTTTTCCAGCGGCGGCTGGAGCTTGAGCTCAGCCAGCGAGGAGTTGCGCTGCGACAACAAGCCATTAAAACCTTCCGTGGCCAACGGCTTTTGGAACGAGGGCGCACCGTTTTTGAAAGCCTCGCGCTTACGCTTCTCCGCGTCCCGCCTGATTTGGTCCATGAGTTGGGTCAGATCGAGGTCGTCGCCGGATGCGTCTACCTTTTCGATGTCTATTTCCATCAACTTTGTTCGACTACTGCCGCCGCACTCAACTCGCTCACGACGTGTTTGCCGGCGAGACGTTTACTAGCCGCCGTTGCGTTCAGGTTCGCTACGCCTTCCATGCGCCGCGCAGACATCACACGGAAGAACAAACAACCGTCGAGCCAGTCAAAACTCACGGCCGCGCTGCTGTGGACCGCAACACAGAGCGACAACTGATCCGGAGCGAGCCAGCAGTTAAATTCAAACGTCACTTCGATCAGCTCGCCTTTCTTCACCGGCTCAGACGGCACTTCCTGCAACTCGGTGTTCGTGCCATAAATGTGAATGCCGTGACGGTTTCTGATCAGGAAGCCGCAAACAACGTCGTCGAGGTCCTCGTGCGCCACGTAAACAATGCGCACCGTTACTGGCTCACCAGTTTCGACCAGTTGCGTTGGCCGCAGCGCGCTGTCGAGTAGCTCAACCTGCAATACTTCAGCACTGCGGTCGCCGTGACGATACACATAACTCAACGGAGATGACTGAAGTTTCAGAAGTTCATCCGCTGTCGCGGCTTCGCCCGCCGGCTTGAGATTGGCTTCGTACGCCTGCTGCCGAGCCATGATGATCTTCTGATAACGATTGAGCACATCGCTCGGCGTTCCTTCGGCGAGCATTTTTCCGGCATTCAAAAGAATTGCGCGATTACAAAGAGCGCGAACTGCCGACGGGTCATGAGAAACGAAGAGGATCGTCGTGCCGCTTTCCTGCATCTCCTTGATGCGACGCATGCAACGGTGCTGAAACACCGCGTCGCCGACGGCGAGTGCTTCGTCGATGATCAGTATTTGCGGTGAGGTCGCGATCGCGGTCGCGAAAGCGAGGCGCACGTACATGCCGCTCGAATAGGTTTTCAACGGCTGATAAATGAAGTCGCCGATCTCGGCGAAGCTGGCAATCTCGGGCAGCAGTCGTTCAGTTTCAGACTTCGAGAGACCCATCAACGACGCGTTCATGAAGATGTTTTCAATGCCTGTGAATTCGGTATTGAATCCCGCGCCGAGCTCGAGCAATGCGGCGACGCGACCTTCAAGCGAGACGTGCCCGTGCGTGGGTTCGAGCGTACCGGTGATGATCTGGAGCAGGGTCGACTTGCCTGAACCGTTTGGTCCAACGATGCCGGTGGTGGTGCCGGCCTCGACTTCGAAACTCACGTCTTTGAGTGCCCAGAATTCGCGATGAGCCTTCCAGCGACCGCGCGTTAAAGTCTCCTTCAATCGATCCGCGGGTCGATCGTAGATCCGGTACTGTTTCGATACCGCTTCAACGCGGACTGCTGTAGGCATACTAAAAATAGATTCTCCCGCAAAGGCGCAAAGGCGCAAAGGAAGAAAACGAACTAAGCATTGTGTGATCTTTGCGCCTTTGCGCCTTTGCGGGAGACATCTTCTTTACCTGACTCAGATCCAAGTTCCGCCAAATCGGCCGCCACCATCTCTTTGATCAACTCGCGAAACGTGTACGTCGGTTCCCAACGCAGAACGCGCCGCGCCTTCGACGCGTCGCCAATCAATAGATCAACTTCCGCCGGCCGGTAATATCGTTCGTCAACTTTAACGAACTCCCGGTAGTCGAGATCTACCTCCGCAAAAGCGATCTCGCAGAGCTCGCGCACGCTGTGCGTCTGCCCTGTAGCAATCACGAAATCCTCCGCTTCGGGTTGTTGCAGCATCGTGTGCATCGCGCGCACGTAATCTTTCGCATGGCCCCAATCGCGCTTCGCGTCGAGATTCCCGATTCGCAGTTCGGAGGCGAGGCCGAGTTTGATTCGCGCCACGGTGCTGGTCGTTTTGCGAGTGACGAACTCAAAACCGCGGCGCGGGCTTTCATGGTTAAAGAGAATCCCGCTGACGCCGTACAGACCATAGGCCTCGCGATAGTTTCTAGCTAAGTGAAAGCCGGCGACTTTGCTGATGCCGTACGGGCTGCGCGGTTGAAATGGCGTCTGCTCATTTTGCGGCGTTTCGTTAACGTTCCCAAACATCTCGCTCGAGCCCGCGAAATAGAAACGACACTTCGGTCGCAACTCACGCAACGCGGCAAGCACGTAATGCGTGCCGTTGATATTCATGTTCATGGTGGAAAAACCATCGGCGAAGCTTTCCGCCACGAAGCTCTGGGCCGCCAGGTGATAGCACTCGTCAAAGTCGTGTTTGCTGAATACGTGGAAGATGCTGGCGTAGCTTTCGAGACTCGCCGGATGGAGCGTTACGCGATCGAGCAGGTGAGCAATGCGGCTGAATCTTGTGTCGGGCGCTTCGAGCGCGACCCGCCGCACCAGCCCGTGCACCTCGTAGCCGAGGTCCAGCAGATAATCAGCCAGATAGCTACCGTCCTGGCCCGTAATTCCGGTAATCAGCACTCTCTTCGGCATGATGTGTTCTCCCGAGAATAGGTCCCACAGGACCCATAAGACCGATGCTGGAGGACATTATCAAATAAATGGCTGCTTGCGAACCGGTGGGGTTCTGCTTAAAATGGCCGTTCTTTATCGCTTTCGCCAAGCTGCTCAGCTCCCCGAGAGCATCTAATCTGCTCGGATCTGCGTCTTTATTGCGGAGGAATTCGTGAAGCAAGTTTTCTGGTTCTTGTGCGCCTGCATCGTGTCTGCGCTTCTGGGGGGCTCGCTTGTCTCCGTTGTGGCTCAAACTTCGAGCCCAACGCCCGACCCATTTGCCGTCCAACTAACTTCAGCTCCCGCAGGTTTTAATAGCGTACTGGGCGACATGAGCGCCAACGGCCGGTTCGTCGTTTTCGTTTCCAGCGGCGACATCGCGACCCAGAACAGAAATAATGCCGACGGTAATCGCGAGATCTTTCTTTACGACTACGCGCAACGTCGCATCTTTCAGATCACCAACACCAAAAACGTCCCGAACCCGGTAGCAACGCCGAGCCCGACGCCGACTCCGAGTCCAACACCGACGCCAAGCCCAACGCCGACTCCGGCCCCAACACCCGCGGATGAGACTCAAGTGAAAATCGAGATCGATAATCGATCTCCGATGATCTCCCTTGCGCCGGTCCTGTCAGGTGGTCAACGCGTCTACACGATCGTCTTCAGCTCGAATGCACCGGATCCCAAGAACTTTGACGGTACTGAAGGCAATCTCGCCAGCGATGGAAACTCCGAGATTTGGATCTATCGACTGCCCGCGGTGACCGACGTCGACTTAACACTCGGAGCAGATCTGCCGTTTCAGGATTTAGCGGCCGGGACATTCGAACAGATTACTAACACGCCCGCCAGCCGTGTGCCGCGCGCAGGTTCAACATCAGCCGCGCCGTTCTTTGCCGACGATAATCGTGAACCCGCGATCTCTGATAACGGCAACATCGTCGCTTTTATCTCCACGCGCAATCTTGTTCCGGGCGTCGGCAATACCGATGAAAATCCGGAGTTGTTCTTTGTCGACCTCACTACACATGCGTTTACGCAAGGGACAAACACTCATGATGCAGTCAAAGGCATCGGCCTGATCTTTCAGAGTAGTCCATCTCTGTCTGCTGATGGATCGACCGTGGCGTTTTTCTCAAGCGCCAATCTCGCCGGTAATAATGCCGACTTAAATGCGGAAATATTTATTGCGAATTTTGGTGGCGGTGCGGTCAGCAACGTGCGTCAAGTCACGCGCACACTTAACGGTAGTGGCAACACGAACGTCTTGAGTCCCGGACGTCGCTTGAGTCGCAATGGCGCGTTGATAGCATTCGAGTCGCGAGCCACGGATCCGAAAGCAAATACGGCAGCGACTGGCCAGATACTTGGCATGTTCGTTTACACTGTCGCCACAGACACTTTTGTCGAGGTCGGAGCTCGACCTGCAAATGTTGACATTGGGCGCTTCCCAACGTTCACCGACTACAACGCATCGCTCGCGCCGTCGAGTCTCGTATTTGCTTCCGCAGAGAACTACCGCCCTGATGGAACAATTCCAGCCACTGCACAGGCTTCGGAAGGTTTGAATCCGCAGGGCTCGGCACAGATCTTTTTGGCGCCACTTCCCGCGGCTTCGCCGACTACTTTCACGCGCCTGACCAACGTGCCGACTGTCTCCAGTTTTGGCGGCACGCGTCCAATACCAAGTGAATCCAGAAAACGAATCGCATTCGCGCTCGGCGGTGTGGAATTGGGTGGCGGCAACGCCGATTTCTCAATCGAGCTCTACTACCTTTTGACTCCGATAATCACCGCGCAATCCAACGCGGTGCTCTCGTTCTTCACGGGTGCGAGCAACATGCCTGTCGCTGCCGCGACGCCGCTGCCGAGTCCCACTCCGAGTCCGACACCGACGCCTAGTCCGGTTCCCGGAGCACCGTCTGGTTTGGCCCCAGGCGAGTTGAGTATCGTTCGTTCAACCGTCGCGCTCGCGCCTTCAGACGCAATTGCTTCCGGCGCTTCCGAGACAACGCGAAGTCCTGCTTTGCCTGTCGAGCTCAACGGCGTCTCGCTTAGCGTCAACGGCGCTGCCGCGGGACTCTACTTTGCCGGCAACACGAACAAGCAGATCAATTGGGTCATGCCCATCGGTCTGGCTCCGGGCCTCGGCACAGTTGCGGTCAACGTTCTCGACAGCGGCGCCAACACTGACACTCTTCTTCGCGGATTCGTGCAGATTGTTGCCGGACAGCCCGATATTTTCACGACGAGCAACGACGAGGGCGGGCGCGCAATTGCGTTCAACGTCACAAACCCGAACGCGCGTACAACCGAGCCTTTCAGCGTCACGTCACCCGATGCCGGTGGCAATGTCGTTCCGACTGTTATCGAGTTGAGTGTCACGGGAATTCGGTCCGCGGCGCGCTCTGAAATCACCGTCACAGTCGGCACCACTGCCATCACGGGCGATGGGATCGTGCTGGTTCAGTCGAATCCGCAAATGCCAGGTTTTGACATCATTAACTTCACCTTGCCTGCGTCTCTGGCCGGTGCCGGGGACGTGCCGATCCAGGTGACGTTTACGCGTGGTGGAGTCGCGACGACCAGCCGGCCGGCCGCAACCGCGCCGCACATCACGATCAACTAAGTTCGCCACAAAAAGGCACAAGAAGCACAAATTGAGCTAAACGATGTAAGGCGCGTTAGGATCTCAGCTCATTTTGTGCTTTTTGTGCCTCTTTGTGGCCAAATCCGTGATACCATTTCACGCGCTCGTCGCTCTCCCGGTCCTCGCCAGGAAGTTCTGAATGCAGTATCCAGCAGCCATCATCGCCAGTGTGGCCATGTTTCTCGCTCTCAGTCCCCGCGAGCGACTTGAGACCCGCGATTCCTTCGAGTTTGAACCTTCAGCACAAACAGTTCGCCAAATACGCTGGCCCAGAAAAACTATCGAGGTCTCGCTCTCGAACTCTTTGCTCTCACCAGGTGCAAATATCAAACCCGATAGCGATGTAGTCGGCGCTGTGCGTCGCGCTCTCGCTCGCTGGTCCAGTTTGTCAAACATCAACTTCGTCGTGACCTGGTCGCCGCTGACTTCGATCAGTCCCGCGGAAACAGGCGACGGCATTAGTCTCATCACCATCGCTGACACTGCTGAAAACGAAGCATTCAATTCCGACTCGACCACCGGACGCACGCGCGTCTTCTTCGATCCCGAAACAGGCAATATCGCCGAAGCAGACATCAGCATCAATCCACAACCGCGCGCCGAAGACGGCGCGGAGTTGCAGTTTTCCACCGACGGCACGCCCGGCACTTACGATCTCGAAGCGACTTTCACACACGAGATTGGTCATCTTCTCGGGTTGGACCACTCGGCCGTGCTCGCTTCGACGATGCAGAGTCGTCAGGCTTTCAATGGAACCTTCGGTTTGCCTGCTTTAACTGAGCGCACTCTGAGTGAAGACGATCGACAGAAGATTCGTAGCCTCTATGGACCACGGCTGAAACTCGGTCGCATCGAAGGCCGGCTCGCCGATAACCGCACGCCTGGCACGCTGATGCCACTGAACGGCGTGAATGTTTGGGTCGAGAATGTTGTTACCGGACGAGTGATCGCGAGCGATGTCACAGCCGAGGATGGCAGTTATAAGTTGGAAGGTTTGGCGCCGGGGCAGTATCGAGTAATGGTTTCGTCGGGAACTGAAGGCGCGACGAAGTTTCGCAGTTTTGAATTGTCGAATCTGGTGATGGTGAAGAGTGATATAGCGACGCCGCTGAGCTCGAGCCTGGTGCCGCAGCAAGTTTCGGCGCTCAATCCACGAGTCATCGGTCTCAACGCGGAGCTCTCGACTGTTGCTCTACCGCTCGCACCAGGCAAGCGTGTGAAGGTTTACCTGGGAGGCGAGGGAGTCGATCAAGTTCCGGGCACTAGCATCGCCGTCAACTCGCCATACTTCACGATCGATCCGGCGAGTCTCACGCGCGAGCAGCTCGCGGCGCCGTTTCCGGTTGTCAGTGTTGAGTTGCAGGTCGCGCCCAATGCGCCGTTTGGTGATTACACGATCAAGCTCCAATCAAACTCCGGTGAGATCGCGTATGTGCCGGGAGCAATCACGATCGATCCCGGCTTTGTTTCGGCAGTTGCGAATCCGATCGACGACTATCGCTTCTTCGTTACGCAGCAATACGCTGACCTCACCGGACGCGAGCCCGATCAATCCACTGTCGAGAAACTCACCGCGCAGCTCACGCAATGCAACAATCACAGCGACTGTCTGCGCGCGCGCCGGTTAGACATCTCTACAAACCTGTTGGTTGAGAATGAGCTTCCGGCGAGTGGCGTGTTTATGTATGGACTGTATTCGCTGGCGCTCGGCCGTCAGCCGCGCCTTGCTGAATTTGAGAGCGATCGCAATGTAAATCAGAAGGGCGAGCCCGAAGCTCTTCGAATGGCTCTCGCCGGTTCGTTGGCAGAACGGCCGGAGTTTAAGCGCAGATATCGGGCGACGATGAAATCGGTGGAGTTTGTCGATTCCGTGATCGTGTCGCTGGTCCAAACCACTGGTGTGGATCTCAGCGCTGAAAGAACGTCTTTGATTAGTTTGTCGGAACAAGGACCGAGTGGACGTGCGGCAGTTCTGGCGCAAGTGGCAGGCGATCAGCGCGTGATTGATGCCAATTACAATCAGGCTTTAGTGCTGTACCAATATTTCACCTACCTGCGACGTAATCCTGATGAGGCGGGTTACAACGCCTGGGTCAACACGCTCAAGAGCAAGCCGTTGCGCGATCCGGAAGCGGCGCGCTCGTTGGTCTGCAATTTCCTCAACTCCGCCGAATATCAAAACCGCTTCGGCATGCTCGCCACCCACCACAGCCGCGAGTGCAACTAATCCCGCATGTTATAGTGACGGTGTTTTGAAGCAGAAGCTACTCTCGTATCTGGTCTGCCCCACCTGCGAAGGATCTCTCGATCTTTCGATCAACAATTCCGAGAACGAGGAGATCATCGAGGGCGAGTTGCGCTGTACCGCATGTGCTTCGTCGTTTCCGATCACTTCCGGAATTCCGCGCTTCGCAAATCTCGAACAGGTGGAGAGTGACAAACGTGCAACCGCTGCGGGCTTTGGTTGGCAGTGGCAACATTTCACGCAGGAGGACGAACGATACGCGGAGCAGTTTCTCGGTTGGATCGCGCCGGTGACGCCTGACTTCTTCCGCGACAAGGTCGTGCTCGAAGGCGGCTGCGGAAAGGGTCGTCACACACAACTCGCAGCCGGCTGGGGCGCGCGTGACGTTGTCGGGATCGATCTGAGCGCCGCGGTTGAAACGGCGTTCGCCGCTACACGCTCACTGCCCAACGCGCATATCATTCAGGCTGACATTTATCACCTGCCGCTTGCGCGCAAATTCGACTACGCTTTCTCAGTCGGCGTGTTGCATCACCTGCCGGACCCGCGCGCCGGCTTTCTTTCGCTGGCTTCGAAAGTAAAACCTGGCGGACACGTATCAGCTTGGATCTACGGCGCTGAGAACAACGAGTGGATCGTGCGTTGGGTCAATCCGGTGCGCGAGAAGATCACGTCGCGCATCGATCAGCGCGCGTTGTTGCAGTTGTCGAAGCTTCCGGCTGCCTGTCTTTACCTGGCGACGAAGCTCGTCTATGGACCATTGAACCGCAATGGTTCGTCATTTGCGAAACATCTCTTTTACAACGACTATTTGAGTGCGCTTTCGAAGTTCGGCTGGCGCGAACAGCACACGATAGTCTTCGATCATCTCGTCGCGCCGACGGCATTCTATATTTCGCGTGAGGAGTTCGAAACCTGGTGGCGCGACATCAATGCACGAGAAGTCGCGATCGGCTGGCACAACAAGAATAGCTGGCGCGGCACCGGAGTAATTCCTGCCAGCTAAAGGACACGGCATTTTTTGTGCTCTTTTTGTGCCTCTTTGTGGCTAGACTCTTTTGTGCCTCTTTGTGGCTAAAGATGGAAACCACCCAACGCAAAGTCTGGCAACCACTCTGGCAACTGCCGTCGCGTGCGGATCTGATCTTTTCGTTCGCGAAAAGGGAACTGTTGGGCCGTTATAAAGGCTCGGCACTCGGGATCGCGTGGGCGGTGCTCACGCCCGTCGTGATGATCGCGATCTTCACGTTCATCTTTGCCGGCATCTTCGGCGCACGCTTTGGCGCGAGCCAGTCTCACTGGGACTACGCGCTCTACCTCTTCTGCGGTCTCCTGCCGTGGTCCATGTTCCAGGAGTCAGTGCAGCAATCGGCAAACACGATCGTGGTCCACTCAAACCTCGTTAAACGAGTCGTGTTTCCACTCGAAGCGCTGCCCGCCGCACAGGTATTTGCCGCACTCGGCAATCAACTGTTCGCCACGGTCGCTTTGCTGGTAGCGACGATCATCATCCGGCAACAACTCGAGCTGACCGCGCTTTGGCTTCCCGTGTTACTGATTCCGCAACTTCTCTTTGCTCTCGGAGCTGCGTGGCTCATCGCGTCGCTGGGAGTCTTTCTGCGCGACATCGCGCAGGGTGTTACGTTGCTGCTGATGGCGTGGATGTATTTGACGCCGATCATCTATCCGGAGGCCATTGTCCCCGAACGTATCAGGTGGTTCATAAATCTCAACCCCTTCACGCCGCTCGTGCGGAGCTATCGTCATATTTTTCTCGATGGCCAAATGCCTGACTGGCGCGGTCTGGTTTACTTCACCGCCCTGGCGGTCGTGATTTTTATCTTCGGCTACTGGTGGTTCGCGCGCACCCGCAAGAGCTTCGCCGACGTCGTTTGAACCACAAAGAGGCACAAAAGTTTAAGCCACAAAGAGGCACAAAAAGCACAAATACCTTACGAGCCAGTTATGTGCTGTTTGTGCCTTTTTGTGGCGACATACGATGACTGATGCTATGATCTTCGTCCCCGCACACCGAAGGAATTAATCATGAACAAAGCAAGACTCATCACCGGTTCCCTTTTTCTCTTACTCTCAACTTCGCTCGCCAACGCCCAAGATTGGACGCAATGGCGGGGCCCCGCCCGGGATGGTTCAGTCTCGGCAAAGAACGCCCCGGCAACGTGGCCGCAGTCGTTGCAACGAATGTGGCGCGTCGAGATTGGCGAAGGCTACTCGTCACCCGTCGTTTCAGCAGGACGTGTTTATGTTCATGCGCGCCGCGATCCCGAAGAGATCGTGACCGCGATCGATCTCGCCGACGGCAAGGTCGTGTGGCAGCAGAAATACCAGTCCACGTTTCAAAAGAACCAGTACGCCGTCCAGATGGCGAAAGGACCACACGCGACTCCACTCGTCATCGGCAATCGTCTCTTCACACTCGGCGTGACCGGCATTCTCAACGCCTGGGACACAGCGACCGGCAAACAACTCTGGACGCGAGACTTCTCGAAATCGATCGACACTTCAAAATTATTCTGTGGCACTGCGTCTTCGCCTCTGGTCGTCAACGGACGTCTCGTGGTCCAGATCGGCAGTGATGTTCATGGCGGACAGGTCCTCGGTCTCAATCCGGCAACAGGCGACACTGAATGGGAATGGCACGGACTTGGACCAGGCTATGCTTCGCCTGTTGCGATCGATCTCAGTAGCCAGAAACAGATCGTGGCGATGACCGAAGGTTCCATCGTCGGCATCGACGGCAAGAACGGTAAAGAATTGTGGTCGGTGCCGTTTCCTGACGAATGGCACGAGAACATTTCGACGCCGCTTTGGACGGGCAGCAATCTGATCGTTTCCGGACCACGCCAGGGCACACACGCGTTTACGTTGACGCAGGTGGCGGGCAAGTGGCAGGCAACAGAGAGTTGGAAGAATCCCGACATCGCAATGTACATGAGCTCGCCGGTTTATGGCGATGGCCTTATCTATGGTCACTCGGAAAAAAGGAAGGGCCAGTTTTTTGCCATTGACGCCAAGACCGGCGTTGTGAGGTGGACCACCGAAGGACGAGAAGGCGAACATGCTTCGTTGCTGCTCACTCCGCAGCACATCGTTTTTTTGACTAATGGTGCGGATTTGATCGTGGCTAAGCGAGGCACGCCGTCGTTCGCGGTCGAACGTCGTTATGAAGTTGCGGAAGGCTCGACGTTCGCCACCCCGGTGCTTTTGGGATCGAACATACTCGTGCGCGACGCAACCGGTATAATGCTACTCACCGGCGGAAAATAGTCCACAGATTACACAGATACAAAATTATCGCTACGAATCCCACACAACTACTTACCCGACTCATCGAGAGCTCGCCGCTGGCCGTGATCGAGTGGGACAGCGACTTTCGCGTTTCGCGCTGGTCTAAATCGGCCGAGAGACTCTTTGGTTGGAAGGCTGAAGAGGTACTCGGAAAACACGTCAACGAGTGGCGCTTTGTTTTTGCAGACGACGTCGACGCGGTTGCACTGGTCACTAATCGCCAGCGCGAGGGCGTCGAAACGCAAGGCGTGCAGCGCAACCGCAATTACACGCGCGATGGGTCGGTCCTGTTTTGCGAGTGGTACAACTCCGTGTTGCACGACGATCGCGGAAAACTCGTCTCAGTGTTGTCGCTGGTGCTCGACGTGACAGCGCGTCAAAGTGCGGAAGAGGAGAGAGCCGCGTCGTTGTTACGCGAGCAGGATGCGCGGCGTCACGCGGAAGAAGCCGATCGTCTAAAGGACGAATTTCTCGCCACGCTCTCACACGAGCTGCGCACGCCATTGACGTCGATACTCGGCTGGGCGTCGATGATCCGCAACGGCGAAATTGAAGGTCCGGCTGTTGGCCGGGCAATCGAAACGATCGAGCGTAACGCGCGTTCGCAAGCAAGACTCATCGACGATCTGCTTGACGTTTCGCGCATCATTACCGGCAATCTGCGGCTCGATCTGCACCCGTTGAATCTCGGTCCGATAGTCGATGCTGCTCTCGATGCGTTGCGACCGACCGCGGACGTAAGAGGTATCCAGCTGCAAACTCACTTTGAGCCTGAGGAGTGTTTGGTCAAAGGCGATCCGAATCGTTTGCGCCAGGTGATCTGGAACTTGCTGTCGAATGCGATCAAATTCACGCAGCGCGGCGGCAGCGTTAACATCGATCTCACCTGCGTCGAATCGACCGCGCGGTTGACGGTGAGCGACACCGGTGACGGCATCTCGCCGGAGTTTCTGCCGTATGTGTTCGATCGTTTTCGTCAGGCTGAGGCGTCGATCTCCAGAAAGCAGGGCGGACTCGGGTTGGGTCTGGCGGTCGTGCGACATCTCGTTGAGTTGCATGGTGGGACGATTAGCGCTGAAAGCGAGGGACTCGGGCGCGGTTCGGTGTTCACTGTTGACCTGCCGCTGGCCGAGGAGCGACGCGACCCGGCGCGAGCGGAGGAGCGGAAACGAGAAGTCGAGCGTCGTCGCACTCGTAACGATGCGATCAGGCTCGATGGCGTGCATGTGTTGTTGGTCGAAGACGATGATGATTCGCGGAAGCTGCTCAGCACGATGTTGAAGCGTTACGGCGCAAAAGTGACGTCGACCAAATCTGCGCAAGAGGCGCTGCGGGTGTTTCAGAACCATTTGCCGGATGTGCTTGTCAGCGACATCGGCATGCCGGATGAGGATGGTTACGAATTGATTCGCAAGTTGCGCTCGGCGCCGCCTGAGAAGGGTGGACTGACGCCGGCGATCGCGGTGACAGGATACGCCTCGCGCAAAGATCGCGAACGCGCGTTGACGGCGGGTTATCAGCAACACATGGCGAAGCCGATCGAGCAGGCGGAGATGATTGCGGCAATTGCGGCGCTCGTTGGCCGTGGCGACTAATCTGTGTAATCTGTGGAAAATATTTGTAGGGGCAAAGCATGCGAGCAAGATTTCGAATTATTCCAGTTCTGCTTCTTTTAATCATCCCAGTTTTTGCGCAGCAGGATCCATCGCTGCTCACCGTCGATTCCTTATTCACTTATCGCACGAGATTTCTTGGACCAGTCCAATGGCAGACTGATGGCAGCGGTTATCTCGCGCTTGAGCCGTCACCCACCAGACGAGGTTCGGTTGATATCGTTCGTTATGACGTGAACACTGGCGAACGCACAGTGAAAGTCGCCGCGGAGAAACTCATTCCGGAAGGTGCGTCGGCCCCACTCGGCGTTGAAGAGTTTTCGCTGACCAGCGACGAGCAGAAGCTACTCATCTTCACTAACACCGCGCGCGTGTGGCGCAGCAACACTCGCGGCGATTACTGGGTTCTCGATCTCAAAACCAACAGTCTCCACAAACTCGGTGGCGCCGACGCGCTGCCCTCGTCGTTGATGTTTGCGAAGTTTTCGCCCGACGGCCAGCGCGTTGGTTACGTTCGCGAGAACAATGTCTACGTCGAAAACCTTTTCGGCGATGGAAAGATCACCAAACTCACGACCGATGGCTCGCGATACATCGTCAACGGCACGTTCGATTGGGTTTATGAAGAAGAGTTGTTCTGTCGCGATGGTTTCCGCTGGAGTCCTGACAGCAAACAGATCGCCTACTGGCAGCTCAACTCCGAAGGCGTCAAAGAGATGCTGCTCATCAACAACACCGCGGCGCTCTACCCAGTCGTCACCGCCTTTCCATATCCGAAAGCCGGTGAGACGAATTCTGCCGCTCGCGTTGGCGTGGTCGATGCGAACGGTGGTCCGACCCGCTGGATCGAAGTTCCGGGCGATTCACGCAACAACTATCTGCCGCGAATGGAGTGGGCTGCGAATTCCGATGAGCTGATCATTCAGCAACTCAATCGTCGCCAGGACACGAACATAGTCATGATGGCCGATGCACATACCGGAAAAGTTCGGCCAGTTATGACCGAGAAAGACGAAGCATGGGTCGACATCGCCTGGGGCGACATCGATTGGGACAAGACCGGCCTTGCTCGCGGCGACGTCGAATGGCTCGATCAGGGCAGGCGTTTTCTGTGGGCCAGTGAGCGTGACGGCTGGCGCCATATCTACTCGATTTCGCGTGACGGCGGTGATGTGAAGTTGGTCACGCGCGGTAATTACGACGTGATCAGTGTCGAGCGTGTTGATGCGCAAAACGGTTGGGTCTACTTTCTCGCGTCACCCGAAAACGCCACACAGCGTTATCTCTATCGTGTCCGCGTCGACGGCAGCGGCAAAGAAGAGCGGCTGACGCCTGCCACTGTTCCCGGCGTGCACAGCTACAACATCTCACCGCGCGGCGATGTGGCCATTCATCTCTATTCGAGCTTCAACAAAGTGCCGGTGACGGAAGTCGTGCGTTTGCCGCAGCACGCAGTCGTGCGAACTCTGATCGACAATCGCGAAGTGCAGGATCGTCTGGCGAAGTTGAAACAGACGCCGTCCGAGTTTTTCAAGGTCGATATCGGTGAAGGCGTGCAGCTCGATGGTTGGATTATGAAGCCTCACGATTTCGATCCGCAGAAGCGCTATCCGGTGATCTTTTATGTTTACGGTGAGCCCTGGGGCCAGACTGTGCTCGACAGTTGGGGCGGCCGTAATCGACTGTGGCACGCGATGCTGGCGCAGCAGGGTTACATCGTGATGAGTGTTGATAATCGCGGTACGCCCGCGCCGCGCGGTCGTGCGTGGCGAAAGATTATTTATCGCAAGATGGGTATCGTGAATTCCGGCGATCAGGCCGCCGCTGCGCGCGCGATTGCGAAGTGGCCTTTCGTGGATGCGTCGCGCATCGGAATTTGGGGTTGGAGTGGTGGTGGCTCGTCGACGTTGAATGCGCTGTTTCGCTATCCGGATGTTTACGCGACAGGTGTTTCGGTGGCGCCGGTGGCAGATCTTCACTACTACGACACGATTTACCAGGAGCGATACGGCGGTCTGCCGAAGGATCATCCTGAGGAATGGAAACAGAGTTCTCCGATCACTTTTGCGTCGCAGTTGAAGGGCAATCTGCTGGTGATCCACGGGACTGGAGACGACAACGTCCATTTCCAGGGCACGGCGGCACTGATCAATGCGCTTGTTGCGGCGAATAAGCAGTTTTCTGTCTTTCCATATCCGAATCGATCGCACTCGATCTCGGAAGGACCAGGGACGCAACGGCATCTGTTCGGGCTGATGACGCGATATTTGAACGAGAAGCTCCCACCCGGCCCGGCAACGACCGTCAGCACGAGCGCCGCGCGCTGACGCGAAGCGTATTCACAGATTACGCAGATTTTTCTGTTTTAATCTGCGTAATCTATGGTAGCCTTAGCGTTGGGTTGACGGCCAACCCGCTTGTCCTACTCACCACTCCTGAAACAGTCACATCACCCGTATGCAAAGCAAAGTCGACGCAGCCCTGCGACGTCTCATCGCCACGAATCTGATGGCCGTTCTGTTCACCGATCTGTCCGGCAAGATCTTGAGCGCCGACGACAGTTTCCTGAGCATCCTCGGCTACGCCTCCGATAACCTGCCGCCCACGATTCACGATCTCACGCCGCCCGAGCATCATCGTCTCGATGAAGAGGCGTTTGAAAAGTTGATGGCGTTTGGTGCGTGTGCACCTTTCGAAAAATCGTTCATTAAACAGGATGGCAGCCAGGTGCCTGTTCTCTTCGGCGCGGTGCTTCATGAAGAAGAGATCGCGTGCTTCGTCGTCGATCTTTCACAAAACAAGCAGACCCAGGAACAATTGAACCATCTCGCTTATCACGACGCGTTGACCGATCTGCCAAACCAGGTGTTGTTCAAAGATCGACTTAAACAAGCGATCGCGCTCTCTCGTCGCAGCGATCAAATGCAGGCGGTGTTGTTGCTCAATCTCGATCGTTTCAAGACGATCAACGACTCTCTCGGCTACACATCCGGCGATCGTCTGTTGCAATCAGTGGCCCAACGGTTGACGAGCTGCGTGCGCGAGAGCGACACGGTCGCGCGTTTTGGTGGCGATGAATTCGCGATCCTGCTGACGCAGATTTCGCGCGCGCAGGATGCCGCGAATGTGGCGCAGGCCGTCAAGCAAACACTCGATCAAGCTTTTATCTTCGACGACCAGGAGATCTTCGTTTCGAGCAGCATCGGTATTAGTCTTCACCCGCAGGATGGACGCGACACTGCCGGTTTGTTGAAGACTGCTGGCGTGGCGCTCGACCGTGCGAAGATGCAGGGCGGCAACAATTATCAGTTCTACACGGCGGGCGGCACCACGCGAGCACTCAAGCAGCTAGTGCTCGAAAGTAATTTGCGCTCGGCTCTCGAGCGATCGGAGTTCTTTGTTCAATACCAGCCGCTGGTTGCGATTCAAGACTTTCATCTCGTCGGTATGGAAGCGCTCGTGCGTTGGCAACATCCGAGTCTCGGCGTGCTTTATCCCGGTGAGTTCATCACGCTCACCGAGGAGAATGGAATGATCATCGCGCTCGGCGATTGGATCCTGCGTACGGCGTGTGCGCAAAACAAGTTGTGGCAGGATGCAGGCCTGACGCCGATGTGTTTGTCAGTGAACTTTTCAGCGCGGCAGTTTCAGCAACCGACGTTTATCGCCGATGTCAGTCAAATACTGAAGGACACGAATCTCGATCCGCGCTGGCTCGAGCTAGAGTTGACTGAGAGCTCGATCATGAAAGATCCGGAAGAGGCGATTGAGAAATTGCACGAGCTAAAGTTGATGGGAATCAAGGTCGCGATTGACGACTTCGGCACGGGCTATTCGTCGCTTAACTATTTGAAGCGTTTTCCGATCGATACGCTGAAGATTGATAAGAGTTTTGTTTCCGACGTCTGCAAAGATCCGCACGACACGTCGATTGTGCGCGCGATCATTAATCTGGGCCACGCGCTCGATTTGACTGTGATCGCGGAGGGAGTGGAGACGAAGGAACAGCTTCAGTATTTAAGCGCGCTCGAATGTGACGTCGTGCAGGGATTTCTGTTTAGCAAGGCGCTTTCCGTCGCCGCGTTTGAAGAGTTGCTAATCGAACAAGCGAGCGTCGCAGTAATTTAGCCAGCGGCGTCTTTGTCTAAGAGCCAGAGTAGCTCACCGTTTGTTGGTCTGATTGCCTGCGCCGGATATTGTGGGGGACCTTCGAGAACTTCCTTCACGATACCAGCCTTCTCTTTTCCGCTGATGAGAAAAACCACCGATGCGCCGTTGTTCAGCAGCGCAAGCGTCATCGTGATCCGATAGGTCTTCAGCTTTTCAACCCACGGCGCGGCGACGAGACGTTTGGTTTCGTGCAGCACTTCGGAGCCGGGGAAGATCGATGCTGTGTGGCCATCTGTACCGAGGCCGAGAAGGATCAAATCCAGCCGCGGCAGACCGTTTTCCGACAATGCCCACAATGCCGTCTCGTAAGCTTCAGCCGCGGCTGCGGCGTCAGGGTTTTCGCTCAGCACTCGATGCACGTTGTTTTGTGAAACAGGAACGTGCGAGAGCAGTGCTTCGTTAGCCATGCGATAGTTGCTGTCAGGATGATCTGGAGGAACGTGACGCTCGTCAGACCAGAAGAAGTGAGTGCTGGACCACGGTATTTGATCGCGAAATGGTTCGTTCGGATCGGCAAGCAGTTGGTAGAGAAGCTTTGGCGTTGACCCGCCCGACAGCGCAACTGTGAACAAGCCTCGCTGTTCCACAGCCTCGACGCAGCGGGCGACAAAATGCTCCGCCGCGCTGCGCGCGAGATCGTTTGGATCTTCGAAGGTCTGAAGCATATAGGTCCAATAGGTCCTATAGGACCTATTGCTTCGCTTTTCAGAGCAGCGCCACGATTCGCAGCGGCCCACCGCTGCCACCTTTGATCTTCATCGGCAGCGCAATCACCGAAAAGCCTTTCGCCGGCAATTGATCGAGATTCGCCACGTTCTCGAGCGCCGGAATATTCTTCTCAAACAGTATGCGATGGCTTTCGAATAGCGTCGATTGGCCGTAATCGATGCTGGCGGTGTCCAAGCCTATCGCCTTGATCGATCGATTCTGTGTCAGCCAGCGCGCGGCTGCGGGATCGAGTCCGGGAAAGTGCAGCTTCGCCACCGCTGCGTCGCCACGCTCGTCCGTGCCGAGATACTTTTTACGATCCGGGTAATACTTGCCAAAGCCCGTCCGCAGCAGAACGATCGTGCCGTTGCCGATCCTACCGTTTCGCTTCTCCCAATCTTGAAAATCGTTGACACTCACGAGGTAGTCGCGATTCTCAGCACATTGCTTCGTCACGTCGATCACAATCGCCGCGCCCATCAGTTGCTCTAAAGGAATCTGATCGACAGTGTAATGACCCTTCGCGAAGTGCACCGGCGAATCGATGTGTGTGCCACCGTGTTCCGCTGCCGAATAGCGATACGCGGAGTAGTAATAACCCTTGTCAGTAACTCCTTCAAAATCTGTTTCGAGTTTAAATTGCTGCGCAGTGGGCCAATAGACGGTCGTGGCGTCGAACGGATGCGTGAGATCTAGAATCCGACCCGGTGGAAAACTTGATCTTTGTGCCATTACGGGAACGACGAGAACGAACAAGAAAAGCAGGCGCAAGAGTCTCATATGAAGTGCTCCTTTGTTCATCATCTTACCAGAGTTTTCTTTGCGGCTTTGCGCGGCTTTGCCCGAAAAGTCTCTTGCTGAACCTCTTCTCTGTGCCTCTGTGTCTCTGTGGTCCGTTTTTCCTGAGCAATAGTTAACCACAGAGACACAGAGGCACAGAGAAGAAGCGCCTTGAACCACTTTTCGGGCAAAGCGGCTTTGCGCCTCGCGTGCGACTGTGCTTAGCTTTCTTCGGAAGGGAGCTCCGGAATGCAGATTGGAATGATTGGATTGGGGCGAATGGGCGCCAACATGGTGCGACGCCTCTTGCGTGGCGGTCACGAGTGTGTGGTCAACGATCGCAGTCCGCAGGCCGTCGAGGCAGTCGTAGCTGAAGGCGCGATAGCCGCCGCATCGCTCGACGGTTTTGTTAACAAGCTGAAGCCGCCGCGCGCGATTTGGTTGATGATACCTGCCGCACTAGTCGATACGATGCTGGACCAACTCGTGACGGTCGTCGAAGCAGGTGACATCATCATCGACGGTGGAAACTCTTATTACATCGACGACATTCGTCGCGCCGCCGAACTCAAAACTAAAGGCATTCATTATGTGGACGTCGGAACGAGCGGCGGCGTTTGGGGATTGGAACGTGGTTACTGCCAGATGATCGGTGGCGAACGCGATGTAGTTCTTCATCTCGATCCGATCTTCAAAACACTCGCGCCCGGGCGTGAGACAGTTTCGCCGACACCCGGACGCACTGCCGACTCAGACACGGCGGCCGAAGGCTATTTGCACTGTGGTCCTTCCGGCGCCGGCCATTTCGTGAAGATGGTCCACAACGGCATCGAGTATGGCTTGATGGCTGCATACGCTGAAGGACTAAACGTGCTGCATCATGCGAACGTCGGCAAGAGCGAAAGAGCGGCGGACGCAGAGACGACGCCACTTCGCAGTCCTGAACATTACGTTTATGATTTCAACCTGGCGGACATCACAGAGGTTTGGCGGCGCGGGAGCGTCATCGCGTCATGGCTGCTGGATCTAACCGCGATCTCGTTGGCCGAGCAGCCGCAGTTGGAACGTTTTTCCGGACGTGTTTCTGATTCAGGCGAGGGACGTTGGACCATCAACGCCGCGATCGAGGAAGGCGTGCCGGTGCCGGTGTTGAGTGCCGCGCTGTTTCAACGTTTCAGCTCGCGAGGCGAAGCAGATTTTGCGAATAAGATTTTGTCCGCTATGAGATTTCAATTTGGGGGACACCACGAGAAGTAAATCATGTCATCCGTACTTGTAGAACCGAAACCGATTCAACTCGAGCAGCCACGTCTGCCGCATGCAGAACCGTGTGTTGTTGTGATCTTCGGCGCCACCGGAGACTTAACGAAACGCAAACTCATGCCGGCGTTATGCCGGCTGTCGGACGAGGGCTGTCTTGATGGCGTTCACATCCTCGGCGTCGGCCGCAGCGAGATGAGCGACGACGTGTTTCAGGCTTTCGTCCGCGAGGCTTTGGACAAATCGAACGAGATAGAACATCTCGACGATGAACCCTGGCGGAAGTTTGTAGAACGACTTCATTACGTCACGGGCGAGCTTGATGACGATGAGACGTATCGCAGAATTGGCGGACGTCTCGAAGAGCTGGCCGCTGAAGGCGCTAGTCGAAATCATCTTTTTTATTTGGCCACGCCGCCGTCGCTTTTTGACGTGATCGTCAAGCGTCTGGGGAAAGCAAATCTGGCGAACGAGGATGGTCATTGGAGTCGCATCGTCGTGGAAAAACCCTTTGGCCGCGATCTCGAATCGGCGAAAGCGTTGAATGCGACGATCGGGGAAGTGTTCAAGGAAAGTCAGGTTTATCGTATCGATCACTACCTCGGCAAAGACACGGTACAAAACATACTCGTCTTCCGCTTCGGCAATTCGATGTTTGAGCCGATCTGGAATCGCAATTACGTTGATTACGTCGAGATAACCGCGGCCGAAACCGGCGGCATCGGCACTCGTGCAGGTTATTACGAAGAAGCGGGAGCACTGCGCGACATGGTTGGCAGCCATCTGCTGCAACTTCTGACCCTCACCGCGATGGAGCCGCCAGTCGCATTTGACGCCGATTCGGTGAGAGAAGAGAAAGTGCAAGTGTTGCGCTCGATTCGTCGCCTGAAGCCGGAGCAGGTTCCGGAGCGCACCGTCCGCGCGCAGTATGGACCAGGAGAGGTTGATGGCGAAAAGGCAAAGGGCTACAGAGAAGAGGAGGGAATTAAAACCGATTCAGTGACTGAGACCTACGCGGCGGTGGAGTTTTCGATTTCAAACTGGCGCTGGTCGGGAGTGCCGTTTTATGTGCGTACTGGAAAACGCCTTGCGCGCCACATGACTGAGATCGCAGTTCACTTAAAACGCACGCCGCAAGCGCTGTTTGCGCGCACGCCTGACGAGGAGATCGATCCGAACATCATCGCGTTGCGCATTCAACCGAACGAAGGAATCACCGTCACGTTTGGCGCGAAGCGACCTGGACTCGAGATGCAAACGACGACGGTCCACATGGATTTCTGTTATCAGACCGCATTTGGTGTTGAACCCGCGGATGCGTACGAGATGTTGTTGCTGGACGTGATGCGTGGTGATGCGACGTTGTTCATTCGCAGTGACGAGGCGGAAGCGGAGTGGCGCTTGATAACTCCGATCGAAGAGGCTTGGGCCAATCAGGGATTGCGTGAGTTGCCTATCTATCGAGCGGGCAGCGAAGGTCCACGCGAGGCCGACGAACTGCTGGCACGCAACGGGCATCGCTGGCGCAGTTTTACTGCCTCTATTGCAGGCTGTGATTAGTTTTCTCTGTGCAACCTCTGTGTTCTCTGTGTCTCTGTGGTTAAACCTTCTCTCGAAAAGAAACCACCACAGAGACACAGAGAACACGGAGGTTGCACAGAGAAAACTATTCATCTGTGGCCCAGGCTTGCAACAACCGCTGCGAGCTCAATCCGATCTACAGGCTTTGCCAGATGAACCTGATACCCTTCTGACAGCGCACGCACGCGATCTTCTGTTCGCGCATACGCCGTCAACGCCAGTGCCGGCGTCTGCCCGCCGCGTTCTTTCGGCAGTGCGCGAATCCTTCTGATCAATCCATATCCATCTTCAACCGGCATCCCGATATCTGCAATCAGCACATCCGGTCGCCAGTTCTCGATCGACTCCAAACCTTCACTCGCCGACGACACCGCCAGCACCTGCGCGCCGCAGCGCTCGATCATCGTCGTCAACAACGTGCGCGCATCGAGCTCATCATCCACGACAAGCACTCGCAAACCTGAGAGCGACGAAGGCTGCCGGTTCAGCGAGTCGACGACCGCAACAGCCGAGCGCCTGAATTGCGGGTCAAGTTGAGGCTGGTACGCAATCATCACCGGCAGTCTCACGATAAACTTCGCGCCCTGATCGTCACCGGCACTCTCGGCCAACACAGCGCCACCATGTAACTCCACCAAATGGCGAACGATCGCGAGACCCAAACCCAACCCGCCGTAGATTCTCGTTGTCGAACCATCGGCTTGCCGAAAGCGATCGAACACGTGCGGCAGAAAATCGGGTTTGATACCCACGCCAGTGTCACTCACGATTATTTCGACATGCGAATCAATGCGTTGCAACGTGACTTGGACCAATCCGCCTTTCCGAGTGAACTTCACGCCATTCGACAACAGATTCCAAACCACTTGCTGGAGCCGCTCGCGATCGCCGAACACCGGCCCGACGTCAGGGTCAAGCGCCAACTGTAGTCGCACGCCTTTAGCCTCGGCCGTCGGTCGAATACTCTCAGCCGCAGCTTCAACTACCGAGCAAAGTTCACACGCGACAAATTCAAGTCGCAACTTGCCGGTGATGATGCGCGACACCTCGAGCAGATCGTTGATCAACTGCCATTGCGAGTTAGCATTGCGAAAGATCGTCTCGATCGCTTGTGTGCGCTTTCGCGGTTCGACCTCGTTGTGCAGCAACAAGTCGGCCCAGCCCATGATCGCCGTCAACGGTGTGCGCAGCTCGTGCGAGAGCGTCGATAGAAACTCGTCTTTGACACGGTTCGCTGCTTCAGCTTCGAGACGCGCTTCTTTTTCGCGTTTCAATGCCTCGCGTCGCTCTGTCACGTCATGGGCCATGCCGCGCACGATCGGTTTTTCAACGCCTTCGGTACGTAGCGTGTTGTAGTACTCCCAAAGTCTGATCTCACCGGTCGCCGTGCGCACTTTCATCACACCGCGCGCCGATCCCTCAGTCGTTACAGTTCGCAGATACTCGTCAAACTGATTGCGATACTCAGGCAGAAGACCGTCGCGAATGTTTATGCCGATGAGTTTTTCTCTTGGATAGCCCAATACTCGCGCAGCCCACGGGTTGACCGAAAGCACACGACCTTCGAGATCGTGAGTGCAGATCAGCTCGTGGCTGTTGTCGACGAGATCGCGGTAACGATCCTCGCTGATCAGCAGTGCGGTTTCTGCTTTCTTCCGCTCAGTCATGTCGCGAACCAGCACAAACTCCGCGGGTCTGCCGGCGAAGTTCAGTTTGCTTGAGGTGATCTCGACGGTGATGAGCGTGCCGTCTTTCGTGCGGTGTCTCCACTCGCCGGCGTGATCGATCTCAGCACTGTGCGCCGCGAGGTAATCTTCAAGCAACTTCACGTCCTCGGGAGGGCGAATCTCTCTCAACGTCATGTCGAGGAATTCAGCGCGCGAGTAGCCGTAATGACGCACGGCGGCGTCATTGACCGCGAGGAAGCGAAGCGTAGCAAGATCGTAAACCCACATTGGCTGCGGGTTTGACTCGAAGAGCAGACGATACTGCGCCTCGGATTTTCGCAGCGCTTCTTCGATGCGCCTCGCAACAGTCACATCGAGCACGAGCGAGAGCACGGAGATCAGCTTGCCCGCTTCGTTGTAAAGAGCCGAGTTGTACCATTCGCAATGAAGTATCGAACCGAGTTTGGTGTAATTACGATTGCGCGAAATGCCGTGATGTTCTTGCCGCTGGTTTTGCCGCTGGCCCACCTGGTTGACTGCGTCGAGATCTTCGGGAACAACAAACTCCCAATCGTTGAAGTGCTTGCCGAGCACCTCTTCAGCCTTCCATCCGAAGAGTTTCTGCGCTGCCGGTGACCAGCGCCGCACACGAAACTCATGATCCCACTCGATCACTGCGAGCGGCGTGTTTTCAACGTGAAAAGCCAGGCGCTTGTGATCGTCTAGCACCGATGCTTCGGTGACTTTGCGTTCGGTTACGTCGCGAATGATCGCGACGCCACCGATTACTTCACCATTCTCGTCGTGTCGCGGTGAGTAGTAGCCGTCGAAGAAACCGTGGGAACCTGTTTGCGGAATGGTGTAAGGACGGTTTTCGGCAACGACACTTCTGCCGGCAAGGGCTTCGATGTAGTACTTGTCTTCGCCGGTATCTTTCAGGCAGGTGAACAGATCGAACGCACACTTACCCAGCACGTCCTCACGCTTCACACCCGAGATGCGCTCCATCGCGCGATTCCAGGTGGTATAGCGAAACTCTCGATCGAAAGCGATGATCCCATCGACATTCGCCTCGAGGAGGCACTTGAGAAACAGGTCTTGTTCTTGGGATTGGTAAGACATCGATTTTTAAGGAAGCTCTGTGTCTTGCGAAGGAAAAGTGGAGACATTTAACCACTGCGGGCGAGGAGTTGGCAATGTTTTTGGCTGAGGGGTCGGGGCGAAGGATTGGAACGACACGCCACTCTGTTAATGCGGTGGAGTCGAAAGCGTTGCATTTATAGCTTAGTGGCGTTATTGACGTAGTTTCTGGTTTCTACTCCCGAGCATGCCTGCCGCAATCGACCGGTGGCTGAGTGGTTAGAGCTTTGAGAACGCGAAGGTAAGTCGTAATAGCGGACGAGAAAAAACACACACAAGGCGAGCAGAAGGAAGCGGCGGCACCGTCGAAGCATGAGGACCTCCCGGTCAAGGTCTAAACAGCGATGGGTGACTATTTACCGGAACTGATCCGCTGACGCGAGGCTACTAATTCGGAGAGCTGAGTCGCGCCTGATCGTGGGAGACCGCGCCGGATGTGCGCCGCAATTTACTCTTGTGTTGGACCACTGTCAATACAGATTTTACCGGCTAGTAATCATTTGTGCTTTTGTGGCTTTTTGTGGCCTAATCACTCGCATACCGCACTCTTGAAGAAAGGGATCAGAATTATGCGCCCCAAGTATCGATCACTGTCGCTTGTCACTCTTTTCACGTTAATCGCCTGTCACAGTCTGACTGCCGTTGCGCAGCAGAAGAAAACCGCTCAGCCCGTCAAGGAGTACACCATCGAGCAGTTTATGAATACTGTTCGTATCGGAGGGAGCTCATTTTCAGCGGATGAGAAGGCGATTCTCTTTCACAGCAACAAGACCGGAATCTACAACGTCTATTCAGTTCCGGTGACCGGCGGCGCCGCAGCGCAGTTGACCAGCTCGACAAAAGAGAGCACGTTTTCAGTCTCTTACTTTCCCACTGACGCGCGCATCCTTTACACGTACGATCGCGGTGGTAACGAAAACAGTCACCTCTACCTGCGCGAGCTCGATGGCATTGAACGCGATCTGACGCCCGGCGACAAGGTGAAAGCATCGTTTCTCGATTGGAGTCACGATCGTAAATCGTTCTTCTTCTCGACCAACGAACGCGATCCGCGTTTCTTCGATATTTACGAAATACCAATCGACACTTTCAAGCCCATGTTGGTCTACAAAGACGAAACGGGGTTTGATTTTGGCAATATTTCGAATGACAAGAAATTCATCGCGTTTCAGAAGAGCGGAGGCTCGCAAGCTGACTCGGACGTCTATCTCTACAACACCGCCACAAAAGAGATGAAAAACATCACCACGCACAGCGGTGACGTGGCGAACAGTCCGGAGGCTTTCGATGTCAACTCAAAATATCTCTATTACCTCACCGACTCAGGCAGCGAATTCCGGTATGTGGCTCGCTACGATCTGGCGACTGGCAAAACTGAGGTCGTCGAGAAAACGCCATGGGACGTTTTCTATACTTCCTTTTCCGAGAACGGAAAGTATCGCGTGACGGCGGTCAACGAAGATGCGCGCACGCGGATCAAGATCTACGAAGTAGCTACGGGCAAGGTCGTCCCGCTGCCGCAACTCCCGAATGCAGACATCACCGGCGTCAACATCTCGCCGAGCGAGAAGCTGATGGCGTTTTATCTGAACGGCGATCGCAGTCCGAGCAATCTTTACGTCTACGACTTCGGGACGAAGAAAGCTACTAAACTCACTGACAGCATGAACCCGGAGATCAATCCGGCAGACCTCGTCGATTCACAGGTGATACGTTACAAGTCGTTCGACGGTATCGAAATCCCTTCGATCCTTTACAAGCCGAAGAATGCGAGTGCGACAAACAAGGTGCCGGCGCTGCTGCTGGTCCATGGCGGCCCAGGCGGACAAACGCGCGTTGGCTACAGTGCGCTGGCGCAATATCTCGTGAACCATGGTTACGCGATACTCGGCGTCAACAATCGCGGCTCGAGTGGTTACGGCAAAACGTTCTTCGCCGCCGATGACGGCAAACATGGACGTGAACCGTTGTGGGACTGCGTCGAGGCGAAGAAATATCTCGCCTCGCTCGGATACGTCGACGAAAAGAAGATCGGAATCGCCGGCGGCTCGTACGGCGGCTACATGGTTCTGGCCGCGCTCGCTTTCAAGCCTGAAGAGTTTGCGGTCGGAGTTGATCTATTTGGCGTTTCAAACTGGGTGCGAACGTTACAGTCGATTCCGCCTTACTGGGAATCGTTCCGCAAGTCGCTTTACAAGGAGATCGGCGATCCTAACAAGGATCTGGAAAACCTGCGTGCGGTCTCTCCGTTGTTTCACGCCGACAAGATCGTGAGGCCGTTGATCGTCCTGCAAGGCGCAAACGATCCTCGCGTGATCAAACCCGAGTCAGACGAGATCGTCGACAACATCAAAAAGCGAAACGGGATTGTAGAGTACGTTCTATTTGACAACGAGGGTCATGGATTCACGAAGAAGGCAAACGAGATCCGCGCCTACAAAGCGATTCTGGATTTTCTCGATCGTTATCTTAAAAACGGAGACGGACCACGGATCACTCGAGTTAACGCCAATCAGCGTTGAGAATCCGTGGCCCAATCCGCAGGGGATTACCGGTGGAATTGGATGTTCCCCTGAGTCAATGCCCCTTCGCGCATTGAGGTGACGGCGCCAGTGATCGTTATCTTGAAACGATCACTGGTACCGGGCTCACCGTTGTCCTCAACTTCAACGGTGAACGTCACCTTTTGCCCATCGATCGTTGCCTCCCCGGTGAACACGACTTTGTTGCTGGCCACCCGTGTGAAACCGTTGATGCGATCTGAAGCAAAATCGATATTCTGTTCCTTGTCCGTATACCTCAAACGACCACTCGGCAGATCGTCGACATTGATTTCAAAGCTAACCGTCTTACCGAGAATCTTTCCACTGCCCGTAACTCGGAACGCCTGTCCGTTGCCACCACCATTGCCGCCGCCACCACCGCCTCCGCCCGAAGGCAGGCACTGGCCGATCGTGAACAACGTGCCGCCGCGGGTGATGTCGGTCTTCGCGTTGGCTCCGCTGGTGAACGTTTGGCCGCGCAGTCCGGTCAGCACTGAACCAACGCCGATCGGTGGTCCCTTCGTCACAAACGGATTGAGCTTGCTCGCCGACACCTTCAGCGTGATCGTCTTGTTCACTGTATCGAAACTCCCGGAATCAGCAGTGCCTCGCGTGGTGTAAGCGAGCGTGCCGTCAGACAATCGTTGCACCGTTCCGAAAGTAAATTGATTGAGCGACAGGAACGGCTCTGTCGTGATAGTCACGGGCGTTTGTGCACGCACGAAGAATTGATCGCCACGATCAGAAAGACCGAAGCTGTAGTCACCCGTACCGCTCAAGCGCGAGTCAGGCGCGTTGGCCGCAAAGCTCATACGCCAGTTTGAGTTGGTTGGCACAAGCGTCAGATCCGACACTTTCATCGTGGCCACGATCACTGGTCCACCTGACGAACTCTCGCACGAGTACTTCACCGAAAGAATGTCGAGTGGATCGTTGACTGGCACAACTCCGAGCAGTCCGACCTGCACGTCCTGAGCGAAGTCTGTTACCTGCGGAGCATTGGCCGCAGGCACAGACTTTGGTGGAAGATTGGAGCCCTCCACCGGCGCGGGAACGTTCGTTGTGCCTTCGTTGTTGATGCTGGCGCCGCCGATTTGCCGCGTAACGTAGGTGTGTCCGTCGTAGTCGTTGTGATCGTCGGTGTAGCTGATGACGGCAGCACCGGTCGGATCGAATGAAACCTGGAAGTAATCGAGCAGATTGCGGTTGGCATTGCCCAGCGTGCCGCCGGTTGAGATATTGCTGCCGTGAATGAAATGATCGCCCGCCGTGACCTGGCGGAACGTCGGCACTGGCTCATCAGCATTGAAGCTCTGAGCATAAAACACCTGCCAGTCTGCATCGTCGTTGTTGACGGCTGAAGACGTGCCATACCAAACAACTCCGACTGAACCAGGCGTTGGACCAGTTTCCATCCACGGGAACATCGCTGTTCGCGTGTTTGTGCCATCGCTGACGCGAACACGATCGCTCCACGTTCTGCCGCCATCAATCGAATGTCTCAGATAGACTTTGAAGCCATTCGAATAAGCGACGTAAGCTGTTCCCACCTCTTCCTGCTGACCGGTCGCAGGATTGAGCCAAGTACGACCGTCATCGGCAACCTTGACGACAAAGAACAGGTTCGACGGATTTTCGTTGGCCCCTGCGACCGGCGTGCAGGTGTACGAAGAAGGCGCCGCTGTTGGTGAAGCCGGCCGGCCGACACAAACCTGACCGGTGCTGCCGCTGACATAAACAGCACCCGACGCTTGATGAACATCGATATATCCCACCTGCCCGATTGTTCCGACGACTGTCGCTGGTCCATAAGTGAAACCGCCATCGTCTGAACGTTGGACCATCGCGATCGTTGGCGCAAAGGTGCGGTAAAGCATGTAGACCGTGTTCTTGCCGAAAAATTCCAACCACTGTCGATCGTCAACCGGAACTCCACCGGTCGCGTTGCCCGCAGGGTTGAGTTGAAAAGTTTGTCCACGGTCGAGCGACTTTCCAGTCGACACATTCGCTACCACCAGACTCGAGTAGGCCAGCACGGGTGGCGCTGCTGGATCGTTGGTGTCGAACCCGACTGCAAGATCGACGTCACCACCACCGTCGTCGCCGACGGAAGTTGCAGTCTCCTGGGTGAACGAATCCGGTTGCCCGCGATAGATCGGATTGCGCATGTATGGATCGTAAGTCGGACTGCCGGGCCGCAGATCGAAGTACCAGAGATCGACACCGGCAGGCACACCGCGAATCGCCGACGTGTAGTGATTGCCAAACTTGTCAGTGCGATTACTGGGTTCGCCGTCGCGTCGCGCTACGGGCGCTCTAACACTTGCGTTCGGGCTGAACGTGATGCCGTCTTTGACGTAGTTTGCATTTCGTGATGGCGGCGCCGGAGCGACGCTGGCAGTTCCGTTAAGCGGATCCCCTGGCGCTACGGAGAAGAAAACCAGTCGCACGAGATAGGTGCCGGTTCCGGTTGAACTCGGATCGATACCGCCTCTTTCCTGAGTGCTCGGCGCGCCATTACCGTCTTGCGACACGACTGGTCCTGGACACGCACCGGTCGCTGGGCAGTTCTCGGCTTTATGAATGTACAGATCGTAATCGTTGGCGGGATTGGTCCAGTTGATAGTGACGTTAACGACCTTGCCCGCCCAATCTTCTTCGGTGCCCGAAAGAGTCAACTTGAACGTGTCGCAGTTCGCACCTTCGACACAGGTCGTTTCATTAGCACCGGCTCCGCCGGTTATCGGTCCCTGCCAGACGACGTTTGGACCACTGGGACTAATCGTTCCGGCAGCGGGTGTTGAAGCGTGCGCTCTGTCGGGTGGAATAAGAAATATCCAAACAGCAGCGATCAGTGCACAGGCAGTAAGAACTATGGTGATTCGTTTCAGGTGAGACGGCGTCGGGTTGCGAGACTTCATTTCACAGACCTCCAGGTTTGTCGGAAAAGCTTGGGGTTGTGACCACGAGGGAATGGTGCATTGTTCTCTTGCTTGAGCCGCAGTAGGTTGCAAAATGCTTGTGAGTTGTGTGCCTTTTTGTGGTTAGAGCAGGCTTGCGAGGCGAGTGGCTTCGGCGGTGAAGCGCGGCGATTGGCAATCGGCGACCAGGGCCTGGTATTCGATTAACTTCGCGGCGGCCTCGTCGCGTTTTCCTTGAGCGAGCAATACTTCGATGTAGAGTGGTCCAAGCCAGAGACGGCTCACACGCGACTCAGTCGGCGACACCAGCTCAGTTGCTTCTTCACAGAGCCGTTCGGCTTCGTCGAGCTCGTTGCGACGCAAATGAACGTCAGCCAGACATCGCAGCGCTTCGAAGTGAGAATAAAGCAAGCTCGGCGAGGATTGCTCCAGGTTGGCCGAAGCAGTTTTCAACGCTTCGTCGTAGCGACCTTGCGCGGCCTGGGTTAGTGCGAGGTTTGGTCTCAACAACGATAGCACGCGGTTCTCTCCAATTGACTCCGCCACCGCGATCCCATCGAGATACTCCCGCTCGGCCCGTTCTATCTGGTTGAGGAAATACCGGCATTGAGCTGAGTAAAAATGGATCCATGCGCGCCGCTCGCGCGAGTGGAGCCTGTTTGCGATCTCGATCTCGCGTTCGGCACATTCCAAACCTGCTTCGTAGTTTCCGGTGTGAACACAGTCTTCACCGAGAAATTCGTAACCGGCCGCCTGCGCAAAGAGGACGTTGTGCTTTGTGCCAAACTCGATCGCGCGTCGCGCCCAACGATCCGCTTCGTCGTAGAGACCGGAATGTTGATAACCGCCTGCGGTGTACGCGTAGATCTGCGAGATCATCGGTGCGGCGAACGTACTGACGTTGGCGCTTTCCGCTGTCGGCGCGACCAACTCGCCCGCGCGCAGCAACAATTCGATCGCCTTCGTATGACGACCTGCGAGGTGATGAAATCGAGCTTCGGTTGATAACGCGTTTGCCGTTTCGAGTGGATTCGTCACCGGATCCAAAACCTGTAAGGCTTCGTGGAGATACTCGCTGCCGCGGGGATCGCCTACAGTCACCAGCGACGCCGCTGCCTCGCATTGCAGACGCACACGCGCGGCTGGATCTGTTGCCAGTGCCAAAGCTCTTTCGAAATGTTCGGCTGCGAGAATCGTGTCGCCGTGTAGCATGAACGCCTTGCCGATGGCTTCTTCCTGTGCGAGCTGTTCTTCCGTCAGACCCAACGCTTCGGCGCAATCACGCGCCCGCCCGTAAGCAGCAATTGCTTCGTCAAACGCAAACACGCGCACTGCTTCGGCAGCGGCGTGTTTGGCATATTCCAAGCCCTGCTCGTGATCGCCTGCCTGAATGTAGTGATGGGCCAACTTCTCGACTGCGCACGACGACTTGTGGCGATTTTGCTTCAGAGCTTCTGCCACATGTCGATGCAGCCGTCGACGCCGAATGGGATTGAGCTCCTCGTACAAAACCTCGCGAATCTTGTCGTGAGTAAACATGAACGAATCGCCTGAACCGGGGGCGATCAGTTGCGCATTAGCTGCTTCGTCGAGCGCATCGAGCAGCGCGTCTTCGCTCTGCTCGGCCGCGGCGGACAACTCTTCGAAGGTGAAGACCTTGCCGAGAATGGCGCTGACCCGCAGCACTTCGTTGCAGTTTTGACTGACGCGATCGAGACGATTGCCAATCGCTTCTTTCACGCTCTGCGGGATCACCAGTTGGTCCAGATCGCAGCGGCGCCAACGCCCGCTCTCGCGTCGAACGGAGCCTCTTTCGATCAAGGCCTTCAATACTTCCTCGACAAAGAACGGATTGCCTTCCGTCTCACGATGAACAGCCAGCGCAAACTCACCGCTGACGTTCTCATCCAACAGCGCGCTGAGCTGATCGCCGGTTTCAGTTTCGTTGAAGCGACGAAGCACGATGCGGGTGATGAGTCGTTCGCGATTCCAATCGACGAGAGATTTGGCGAGCGGATGCGCGCGATCGAGCTCTGTTTCACGATAAGCGCCGACGATGAGCACACGCTGCTCACGCAGTTGGCGCAACAGGTGGCCGAGGAGCCAGAGCGTGCCGCGATCGGCCCAGTGCAGGTCGTCGGCGTAAAAGAGCAGCGATTGGCGGCGCGCGATGTTTGAAAACACCTGGGCCACAGCGTCGAAGAAGAGCAGGCGTTCTTCGTGAGCGCCCAACTCCTGTCGCCCGGGAAATGGACCAAGTCGCGTTTCGATCTCGGGCGCGAGTTTGGCGATCTGGATCGCGACATCGCCGAGGAGCTCGCGCAGTTTGTCGTCGCTCTTTTCTTCGCGCACCCAGCGGCGAAATGCTTCGACAAAAGGCAGGTAAGGCGTCGCTGCTTCGTATTCGTAGCAACCGCCGGTAAGAACGACTGCGCCGTCCACCGCGGCCTGGATTGTGATCTCGCGCGCGAGACGAGTCTTGCCTGCGCCGGGTTCACCACTGAGTAGCACTGCATGACCGCGACCTTCGCGCGCGCGTTGCCACAGCTCGCGGGCTTCGGCGAGTTCGGCGTTGCGACCGACGAGACGACCGCGCGACAGTGCATCGAGAATGGCGACAGCGGGCGCGCTGTCAGTTGTCGTTAGTTGATCTTTGCTGTTGAGTGATTCGAGTAGGGCTGCACGTGTTTCTGCCGCCGAGTTGAATCGTTGCGCCGGATCTTTTGCGAGCAGTCGCAAGATGACTGCTTCGAGTGCGTGTGGCAAATCCGAACGAAGCACGCGCGGCGGTACGACTGGCGCATGCACGTGTTGCGAGACTACTGTCAGCGGATCGTCGCCAGTGAAAGGCACGCGACCGGTTGTGAGTTCGTAAAGCAGAACGCCGAGTGCGTAAAGATCCGCGCGACCATCGACAGTTTGACCGAGCGCTTGTTCGGGTGCCATGTAAGCGGCGGTGCCGACGATGACGCCCGCGCGCGAGATCCGCGCGCCGTAGGCAGGCAATGCGAGACCAAGATCGGCGAGCTTCACGTTGCTCGGCAGGCTTGTTCCGGACAGCAGCACGTTGTCTGGTTTCAGATCGCGGTGAACGATGCTGTTGTTGTGTGCGTGTTCGAGTGCATCGCAGATCTGAACCGCAATGGCAACGACGCGCGTGAGATCGGTGGGACGCGCTTGCGACAGACGCGGCCCGGCGACGAGCTCCATCACGAGAAACGGGAACCCGTCAGCCTCGCCGACGTCGTGAATCGTGACGATGTGTGGATGATTGAGTGCGGCTGCCGCGCGTGCTTCGCGAATCAAACGTTCGCGTGCTTCTGGGCTTCGGCTGGTAGCCGAGAGAACTTTCACTGCGACTTCGCGCTGAAGCTCGAGATCGGTGGCGCGATAGACGGTGCCCATGCCGCCGCGACCGAGCTCACTGTCGAGGCGATAGCGTTCGCGCAGGATTGTGCCCGCAGCGGGAACACTCAGGCGCAACTCATCCGGAAGGATGCGCGTTTGCTGGGAATCGGGCATGACGAAAGAATACCAGTGCGCCACAAAGAAGCACAAAAAACCGGAAAGATGAGTTTACTATTTCGATTTATTTTGTGCTCTTTTGTGCCTCTTTGTGGCTAAGGTTTGAATGTGTAGGTGATCGTGCCCTCAGCCTCACGGCCGCGTAGTTTTTCCGGTGAGAAGGTTGATTTCATCGCTGCTTCCGTGGCCGCGCCTCGCATCAGCCAATCGCCGCCCGCGCCGCGCGCCCAATAAACCTGTCCGTTCTTATCAACCATCACGTGCACGGTCACCGTGCCTGAAACAGGCGTTGGCCCACCCACCGGACACTGCGCCTCCGGCAACGAGACAGCTTTCCCCGCCAACTCTGCACCGAGCTCCGGCGAACCTTTTTGAATCGGCTTCTGTTGCGCTGCTGCGTTTCTCGCGGCGGCCTGGTTCGACTTGTAAAGATAAGTCGTTACCAGTGAGCCAACGACAATCGATCCCGTGAGTGTAATCACGACCATGATCCAAAACATCGGTGGATTCCTGCGTGGTGGCTCCGAAACGATCGGCTCATCGGCATCGACAAGCGGAACGATGTGGTGCGCGCAATATGAAACCAGATCGCTGGTGTAAATAGCATTGCATTTTGGACAACGCTTCCGTTTGCCTGGTGAAGTCGAGGTGGTCTCCGGTGGCGGCGTGATTATTCGCCCGAACGTTGGTCTACTCGCGACTACTGATTCAGCTTTCGGCGGTTCAGGCGCCGGTGGTTCCGGAGGTGTTGGTTCAGGAGCGGTGGCTGTTTCGATGCTCGGAGGTTCTTTCGCTGTCACCGACATCAACGGCGGTGGTTCGGCAGTAGAACGCACTGACTCGCGGGGAGGTTCGTTGCGATTGAGTCGTCTGACTTCGAGCTCATCCAGTCTCTGCTTCAGACCGGCAAGCCAGCGGCGACTCTTATCCTCTGAAGATTCTGGCTCCGCCTTTTCCGTTTGTGAAGGAGTTGTGGTGGCGCGAGGTGATTCGAGAACAGCGCCTTCCTCAGTTTCGATCGTCGGTCTCGCGATTAAGATGTTTGCATTTGGGTTGTGGGTGAGAATCGCGAGCGCTTCACTCAGTCCTCTTCGTTTCGCCCACTCAATCGCGTTGAGACCGAGATTGTCACGTAGTTGCGGATCGGCGCCAGCATTAATCAGGATTCGTACAAGGTTCGTGTGGCCAAAAATGACGGCGAGAATGAGAGCGGTTTGGCCTCCGCTGGTGCTTTCGTTAACGTCCGCGCCTTCGGTCAGCAACGCCCTGACAGCGCGTTCATCGCCGGACGTCACGGCCTGCGTCAATGGAATGGAAGAACTCAAATCACGATCCCTACAAACTGCCGCTACTACCAGAGGGCTCGTGAGACATTCTAAGGGCGATTCTTAAAAACGCGAAGACCTTGGACTCCAGAAGGGCTGTAGCTACTTAGCCGATAACTTCAAGGGAGGCTACAGTCGATTTATCGGTGTCGGTCGCTGCCCCAGAAAGGCCTAAGCTGTGTATCAGCTGCTATTACGGCAGCTAGAAGACGCCCGTATTCGTGCAAAAGCTTTCTATCATGACTTAGTTATTCTGATTTTCATTTACTAACAGACCAAATAATCTGGAAATATTTTTAAGAGAAGTAGACCGGTTCAATCAACAAATCCTTCGTATCACGCCACTTTATCCAGCCCGTCCTAACACCAGGACGAAGTTTTACGTTCTCCGGAGATTCCGCCCGAACCTTCAGCCGGTTGGATTAAGCGAGACGACACCGATTGTTTTTTCAATCGATGTTGGCCCGGAGCTGACACGAATCTGTTGTCCGTACACGGCAACTCGGCCTCCCCACAGGAGCAAGGCCGCAGTCGTGCTGAAGAGTAGAACTTAACATGCACCCTCACATAAACCTTCCTTTCAACTCCACCGGGCATTGAACACTGTGAGTTCTACGACATCTCACGCGAAGCCACCAAACGCTTTCTCCTAGCCAGTGCTCGTGAGCATACCCGCGAACATCTCCTAGCCCAGATCAATTGAGTAGGGTAACGCTCAAGATACAGCAACTTGTGTTATCGAGAAGAACTTCCATCCCCGGCCGCGCTTGCTCAACACAATGTGATACCACTCTTCGGCGAGGCGTCCTCGGTTGATATACATCTCAATCAATGCTTTGTCCTTGGTTCCATTAAGGCCAAGCAATTTGGCTGAAGTGAACGGTCGATCTTTGGCTGTAATAAAGAAAGCGTTCTTTGAGACCAATGTCGCTAAGTCACGTTGCCCGATCAGAACCCTTTCTGCGTGACCTGCTGTTGTCAACCTTATTGCGCGACCGCCGACAGTAGAATCATCAATAGTGCCGGCGCCTTTCTTCAATTTGTGCAGTAAAGCCTTTGCCTTCCGGGACCCATCGAGTGCAAGAGCGTAAATATACTGGTCCGCACCTGCCCACGCCGCCGTTGGCTTGTTAATATATTGATCCTTGATGAACTCGTAATCACGCTCCCTCAGCGGAAGAGGAATCGGCCCGCTTGTAATAACTTCCGCTTGTTTGCTATACCAGTCCTCCAATGCTTTCATCGCCGTTTCATTTCCCAAATAGCGAATAATGATCTGGGCGCGCAGCCTCACGTTTACATCTGGATCATGAAGCGCTTCGATCAACTCCGCAATCTGCTCATCTCCGGTTTTGAATAGCGCCGCTAATACCTCACGGTCATCTTTGATGCTTTGGAGGGAAGTCAGCAGCTTGCGTATATCCCCATGCCTTGTTGTCACGCATGGAGAAGCAAATGCTGTCGTTACCAGCATAAGACTTACTAGAAGAGTTGCAGTAGTTCGAGTCATCAATGGTGCACTCCTCCTACAACTGTGTCCTGCCAGCGGAGTATCTTCTCTCTTCCGTTGAGAGTGTACCGCACCTGGACGTAGCCGCGATAAACGTTCCTCAAGGCACCTGCTACCGGCACAGCGGTGTAAGTTGCTCCTTGAGCTAGACCTAACTGCTCACGAATTGGGTTAATGTAGTTCGTCTCCACAGGCCCTGGGTTATTTGGACCATTCGGACTGTCTGTGAGGTGGCCATAAAGGTTGTGATCGAACTCATGAAACACAACCAAACCAATGGAGTTAGCTTCTTGGGCCTCTCGGTCGCCAGTGGTATGGTGGAAGTCGCTAAAGTCTATTCTGACTCGGTAAGTGCGAAAAGTTTCCTTGGTTTGAGCGTTCGTCGTCGTTTGAGTTAGTTCATTGTCTGCAAATGCTACTTGGTCGCTGCCATTTGCGTGTTCGAGATTGAAGACGTCTTTCGTTTCAATGGCATCGGTGAGATTAGCTCGAGCATCGGCTGAACCAAGGTACTTTCCGTCTGGGCCAATGGCAATGCGGGCATCTCTGTTGATCGTAAGGTTGTTGTTCGCATCAAAATAAACGTCAACGTACCCAGGCTTCCGTTTCCAGTCGTTAATGAGCTGTTGCCTTTCTCTATCGGTGAGATCTGCACCATTGACTACTTCGCCGGTGGGATCCGAAAACCGCATGAGGCAAGCCTATGGTCTATTAACTGCGGTTTCAACAGCCTGTTGCAGGTCTGAGATTTGCACGCGTGTGCAGATTTCCGTGTGCTGAGGTCAACGGTGGCCCAGCAGTTGTTGCCCATGGCGTCTGGAATGCATTTAAATGACAAGTCGCAGAGAGTTTTTAGGTGTGCCTGAGACAGAGCCAACAGCTAGTCATAAACACGTGTCACTCACTTTGTTCCCTCGGCGCTATGTGGTCGAAACTCGATATAGTAGATCAGGCGGAGGTCTTTGCCGTCACTCACTAACGGACCATCTGGATCTTCCTGGAAGGGAGGGTTCTTTACGCCAATTACCCACTCTGAATCAAAATGTTGCTTTGTCATCTGACCGAAGCTCAAATCATATTTGCCCGAGATGAATCGCAGTTTGATCTGTTTACCGCTCTGCACCTCCGCTGGCACAATGAATCCGCCCTTCACGATCTTTGGTTCGAAAGTCTTCCCATCGATCTCAATCGCAAGGCGGATTTCTTGGTCGAGCTGCTGCTGACCGTCAGCTTCGAAAGCCAACTTCACAAAGGGCGTTTGTGATGCCATTGATGTGAGCAATATCAGGCAAGCTACGAATAAACAAATAATAGCCCGAATTCTCATGTTTTATGTACCTGCGGCCCTCCTCGTTGCTAAATCATCGCTGGCTCTGCGGCCTAAAGGGTGGAAGCGGTCGTCTAGGTGGGAGATTGAATCGGTCCAAAGGCATAGTACCAAGCGTTGTCGTTGCATTATGGAAATAGACGGTCCTATCCCGCGCCCCGGCAACTATGTGATAACCCAAGAGTGTGGGCTGGTTGCCTGCCGCTGTCCTATCCTGAGGAGAGGGGAGGCTGGACAAAACCGTGCGTCGTTATAGTATTGTCGCTGTTTATTGTGTTTCTAGTACCGCGAGGATGAACGTGATAAGTCGTTACCACGTCAGAGCTAGTTGCTGAGTTTTGAATCATTTGCTGGGTTGCTGGACTCATGTTGTATAGGTTAATGGTGGCTGGTTGACCACTCCGCGGGTCTTGTACTGCCCCAGGCAGCGCCGGAGCAGGTCGTTGTCCATTAGCGGTGACTATGCCAATGCCGCCTTCTTCGTGGAATCCGCCCGTAGTGTCATCAGTTGGGCCGGTCCCTCCTGTCGGATTGTTACTCCTCGTTACAGCGGCTCCCACTTCTTGCCGGATCGCCAGTTCTGGCAGTTCAAGCAAGGAGGTATAATCGCTTGGAGTCGAAACATTTTGACCACGTTGTGTACTTTGCTGAATCTGTTGAGCTTCATTCTGGATCGTGACCAGATAATTTTTGCCATCCTCCAAGGTGTCGTTTCCTATCCAATCGCCATTCTGGTTGTAGTAGTCGCCGGATCGGTGAATCGTAATGGGCTGGTATAAAAATAACTGTACCGATTCCAACTGTGAGGACTACCTGCCTCTGCCTACGCTGCAAGAGGATCGACGCTGGTAAAGCTACCTTGGATTGAAGAATAGTACCTCGCACCGAAATAATCCAAGCCCGTCTCAATGTCCCGTTCCTTGAGGGTTAAGAACGGGTAATTCACGCCCGCGCACCCACCCGAACGAGAGGCAAGTTGTCAAAGAACAGCAGATAAAGAGAAAAGACAGCGATTTAGAGCAACAAATGAAGCCGCTCAGTGAAGTCACTTGTTCAACGGTTGTTTCAACGCTGGCTAAAGTCCTGGGCGTATCCATGGAAGATCTACTGGGTATCAATAACGGTGGACAACGCGCCAAACGCGGGCCTAAGTCTCAGCTAGAACGTCAGCTCGAAGCCGTCGCCACCCTACCACGCCACCAACAACAGAAGATCCTCGATGTCGTCGAAGCGATGATTGCCCATCACACCGAGCGCTAAGCATCGGCTACGATCCGTTACTGCTATGCTGAGCCTCAAGATAGCTATAGAACTTGGGATCATGAATGTGGTACAGGATGTGACGGAACTCCTCGCCAATATCTAACAAGGCGTCAAACAATTCCGCAGGTGACGCCTGATCGTTCATTAATCTTGGAAGTTGTTCATCGAGAAACGCTCTAAACGATTCCTCCAGATCTCCAAATGCATGCGCAAGCACGCCAGCTTCCTTTTCGTCGCTCCTGTCATATTTCGTCACTTCAGGGCATTTTGAAAGACGCTCAGCAAGAGCCTTTCGGGTGGCCTGATTGGCAAGCAATTGGGTCATGGCTTCCTCGCTAGGATTTGCTTGATAGCCTCTATTGACTTCTCAAATATTCGAACTTCCCGTTCCATTGAACTCGTAAAACCGCCAGCCTTTCTCGCCTCTTCGATTTTTGTTAGATGTTTAGCCAGCTGTTTCTCCAAGTGTAGTGCACCCCTAAAGTGAAACAGAAAGTTAAGAAAGTTCTAATCGCGCCAACGAAGCTTCAAACTCGACCGGGGGCCGGTAGCCGATGGCTGAGTGAAGTCGCTTGCGATTGTAAACCGCTTCGATGAAATGCTGGATCGAGGCGCGCACCTCAGCGAGCGTTTCATAGTCATTCATGTAGATCTCTTCGTACTTGAGCGTGCGCATGAAGCGCTCGGCTTTGGCATTGTCATAAGGATTACCGATGCGGCTCATGCTGATCTCAATTTTGTGTGCGTGCAAGACCGCGACGTAATCAGTCGCGGCATATTGCACGCCCTGATCAGAATGATGGATCAGCCTCGAGTGAATGGTGCGGGTGTTCAGCGCCATCTGCAGAGCCGCCAGCGTCAGTTGCGTGTCGATGTGGCGCGAGATGGCCCAACCGATACAACGGCGACTAAAGGCATCGAGCAGCACCGCCAGGTAAATGAACTCACGCAGCAAACGAATGTAAGTGATATCCGCTACCCAGAGTTGATTGATATTTGAAAGCACCAGCTCACGGGTCAGGTTTGGATAGACCAGCAGGTTATGACGCGAGTCAGTGGTGCGCACGAAGGCACGCTGCCGCAGACAGAGCAAATTGTCTTCGCGCAGCAGCCGCAACACACGCTTGTGATTAACTTTGACGCCGCGCCGGTGTAGTTCTGCGGTGATCGGTCGATAGCCGTAGGCGCGCATCTCGAGAGCGATCGTTTGAATCTGCGAGCGCAACTCCAGCTCATCCTCGTTGCTGGTGCTGGGCTGGCGCAACTGACGCCAGATGGTCGCACGCGAGAGCCCGACCGCCTCGCCGAGCTTGGTAGGGCTCCACTCGGCGGTCGGTCTCTCTTCCAGATGTTGACGGAGCAGTTCCATGAACAGTTGCCGACGTCGGCGGTCTGTTTTCAGCTCTCGCTTGCCAGTTTCTGCAAGAGCTTTTTTAAAAAGTCATTCTCCATGGTGAGCCGCCCCACCATGCGCTCCAGTTCGTGCAGGCGTGCTTCGTCAGTGTAGGCGTGACCACGACCAGCAAAAGCGCGATCCTGATACTGCCGCTGCTGGCGCCGCCACTTGGAGATCGTGTTTTCGGTGATTTGATATTCGCGAGCGACTTGCGCCTGGGACTTGCCAGCCTCAACTTCGCGAATCACTTTGAGTTTGAATTCGCGGGTGAATGTGCGTCGCTTGACCGCTGCGGTCCGCGCCGCCACTGCTCCCTTCTTCTCATCGTTAAGCCTCCCGCCCTCTCGGGCATATGTGCTTAACTTTTTGTTTCAGTCAAGGGTGCAGTTCACTGAATGTCCTTCCAATTCCAGTTACTCCAAATGATTTCTTTGCACTTTACCGGCTTCTCTGATCTGATTCGTACTTTCTGATACTCTCGGTTATCCAGCCGTCCTCGAAGTGTGAAGCGCACTAATTGCGGCCCGCGATGTCCAACATATGTCAAATCGTAGGTCTTTCCATCACTATCTATGAGTTGGATGTCAGGTGTTATGACACTGCCGTCAGGAAGGCGCACCCCTTTGGCCTGCAGGTCGCGCCCAAAAGGCTCTTCGAGATAAAGCACAATATCATGCTCGTCCCGTTCTGGTTGTAAGGGCGGGGTGACAACAATCTCCGTCCATTCGGGAGTCAAAGTTGTTGGTCCTTTGATCGTTCGATCAAGGAACGATTGTCGCCCCCCGCAGACACTGAGCAAAATCAAGAACGCAGTAAGAAGGGCCGGCTCGATTATGTTGGACATTATCAGGTTCTCCTTTGCACCACGTATCTTTGCGAAGTTCAATGAGTATAGCCCAATTACTCAAGCAGGCATACAGCCTTCACATAGTTCTTCTTCAGATACTTTTCAATAAACTTCTGGTGTTGTTTAGGAGTGATCGCTCGATTCTTTGGGACACCCCGTAAGTGCATCCCATTGATGGCCCTCTTGAATGCGTCGCCGCAATTGTTTCCGACAAGAACGTACTTCTGGTTAACCGGTGCGTCGTACGCATGCAGCAATAGAGATTTAAAATTCTCATTAGCTTCACGCGAGCCAAAATCGAACACATACCCCGTACCTTTAGCACCGTCGCGTATTTTGGAACTTATATATGCACTTGCGGAGTCCGTGAAGTATTCTTCCCGTCCGGTCTTAGGGTCAACTACATTCCTTTGCCATGAGAAGGCAGTATTGTCCCATTCTTGAGAGACGTGACCGAATGCGTATATAGGATTTATTTGGGAAGTAGGAGTCCAGATAATTACCATCGGCAATTCTGAAAGAGACTGCCCGGAATCCTGAAGAAACCCAAGTACATCGCCAGCTACGACGTTCACCGAAGCTGTGGACGCTTCTTCGTTCATTCCTAGACTATGACCCAACTCGTGTAGGGAACTATCCGAGTACTGTGCCTGAGAAGAAGTGTTTGCGACCTCTCCAGTTGTCCAAGGGATATCACCAAACGGATCCTCATCCCACGGATAATTACTATCTCCGTGGCTGTTAACTAAACCGGAAGGATCTATGAAAGTAAGGGGATTGTTGATAACGTAGGTGTAACGGTTTAAGGATTGTGGGTTGGTAGCGTTAGCGCTTGCCATCAGCGGATCCGCACTCGTAAATCTTCCTTGTGTAGGAGATTGATATCTGGCCTCGGCAAAGTTCAATAGGGTTTCACTGTCGAATTCGTATTGTGTGAACTTCTGCCTCAAGCCATCTCCGCTCGCATAGCCGCGTCCTGAAGTACGACCTCCCGTTCCCGCAAGCAGTTCCTCGCCGAAGGGAAGGTAATCGTGGCGCTTTACACTCGCCAGACTGCCGGTCTGGTCGAAAATCATTCGCGGTGTGCCGAGATGATCTGGGACAAGCCACTGAATCTTTGGACCTGTTTCAGCCGTTATTAGCAACTGACCACTGCGGTAACCGTACTCCTTCTGCGGAGAGGTTGGTGACGCGTTCGCAGCATAGTCCGCCACTAACTCACCATCTATTCCGTAGATTTGCCAACTCTCAATACCGTCAACCTTCCGCCGCACTCGTTGGCCGTAAGCATTGTAGGTGTAGTACTGCGCCTGATTGTTGCCACCCCACGCACTAACGATTCTGTTTTCGCCGTCGTAAGTTCGATATCCAGATCCGGTGTATGTATCGTTTGTCAGGTTTCCAGCGGCATCATAATTCATCGAGCCCGATTGGCCTGTAGGTACACCTAACCGGTTATTGGCCTCAGTGACAGTGAAGTCTTTCTTGTTGATGTTTCCCGATGAGAGGATCTGGTCAATGGTTCTGTTGCCATATCGATCATACGAATAGTGTTGCCTGAATTGTTGCGCCGTATCCTCTTCCATGTGGTCAAGCAATCGGTTAAGCGAGTCGTAATCGTAGTGATCATGAATCAGGTATCCGTCGGGTAAATAGTAGTCGATCAGCCGGATGTTGCCGTTGTTTTCCGCCCCGCTACAGCCGAAACAGTATGGGTTGCCGTAGTAGTAAATCAGTTTCCCGTAATTACCACCCCAGTCATCATTGTTTGGTCCCATCGCAATGTAATATACCTGTCCGCGAATGTTGTAAGCCTGATGGTGATACAAGGGTTGTTGTGTACCAAACTGCTCCTTCTTTATTCCACCGAATGGGGAATATTGAATGCTGGTAGCATAAGTGCGTTGAGTTCCATCGCCGAGATTACCCGTGAAGCTGCTTATGCGGTCAGCAGAATCGTACGAGTAGGAAACGGTGCGACCGGAAGGATATGTTTGTGAGATAACATTTCCCGCCAGATTATAAGTACGATCAACTTCGTATCCTGCCGACCACCCGCCCTGACCGTCACCGAAGAGGTTGTAGAACTGCTTTACTCGCCCAAGCGCATCGTAAAAACCGACGGCTGTGTGCGACGGTTGCGCTCCCCACCTGTAGGTGAGCCACAGTCGCCCCTTACCGTATGTGGCATTGTCGTACAGAAACTCGACATCGCCCGTGCTTGGATCAGGTTGACCATTAATGCGATAGAGAATCGTGGTGACGCGATTAAGGGCATCGTAGAGATTATCTGTCACTACACCACGAGCATCAGTCCTGGAGGTGAGATTACCGTTACTGTCGTACTGATAGCTGCTGGACCAATTGCTGTGGTTTGTGATCGGATCAAACAGATTCAGCGTGGCTGGGGGATCCTGTTCTGGAATGTGAGCGCGAATCAGACGCTTAAGCGAGTCGTACATGAAGAATCGGTATTGATTACCCTGCGTTACTTTTACAAGATCGTCCAGCACGTCGTACGCGTAAGTTGTTTGATAATTGAGGCCGTTTGGATCTTCATAAACTTCGACTAAGCGGCCAAGCCCGTCAGTAACGCTCTTTCTTGCTTTACCAGCCTGATCGGTTACTGTAACGTTGTTGCCACTGTAGCTTGTGCTCACCACTGCATTGTCCGGCGTGGTCACTGAAATCACACGCCCCAACGCATCAAACGCCTGCGTGGTCCAGACCGCAGTCTCACTCTGCCAGCGACGATACGGATTTGAGGTCTTGTAAGGACGGTTCAGTGCATCGTACTGCGTTTCCGTCACGATGTAGTTGTCGCCGCCCTCGTATTGCCGCGCCTCGATCGTGCGACCCATTTGGTCGTATACGACTTTGCCTACCAGCACGTTGTCGTTGTAAACATCGCGATCACTCGACGTGGTGATGATGTGATTCGCGTTGTCATATGCAAATGTCGTCTGGTTTTCGGCGCTCGTGCCGATTGCGCGACGAATCTGCGTCGGTCGATCGAGTGAATCATTGAAAGCGCCACTGGCGATAACGCCATTAGCATCTTCACCATTCACTGGCTTGCCTAAGTAATAATCGAATTGGGCGTAGGTCGTGTGGCCCAGCGCATTAGTTGCTTTCGTGGGAAAGGCAAAGGAGCTAAAGCCAGTCAGCTCCGTGGGAACGGAATCGGAGCGCGCCTCATTGTCCGGCGCGCCAAACCGGTCATCGTATTCAATCGTGGTCACAATGTAATTCGAAGAGGTGCTGCGCGGGTCGATGCTGCGGATCATGTTCCCGGCAATATCGTAGTGCGAATAGGATGAGATTGAACCTGTAACCGCGCCGTTCGTCAGCAGGTAACGCGTTGAGGACGTGGCATTGCCGCGCAACGTGTAGCCGGTGCCGAAGAGTGAGTCGAAACCGCTGATATTCGATCGCGCCTGCAACGGACAATGAAAGCTGTGCAGGCAGTCGGCGCCGTCGAGCACATAGTTGTCATACTCAATCGTGGACCGGGCGCGCTCGACACCGCCGGCATCGTAAACGGAAACCTGCGTTGGCAGATTGCGGATGTGAACATTCGTGCCGGTATAGGTTGACGCAGTCAGGTACGTGGTGCGGGTTTCTCGCAGCAGCGCGCCGGGAACACCATTCCCAAAACCATACTCTTTAAGATTGTTCTGGTTATTAAAGGGAACAGAATCGTCATAGCCAAAGTGTTGCTTTGAGACAAGGTTTGGACTCACATCCAGGAGGCTAACGGTGGTTTCCTGGAGGCGAGGATTATTGGGAATCGCATTGCTCCAGGTACTTACTGCTACTCCCTGCTCCCACGTATTGACTGTTCGTCGAAGCACGGTGGCGCATGAAGCCGGTACGCAATTCGCCGTGTCAATTACTTCCGTTTGGTATTCCTTTCCATCATTCCATGCTGGATAGTTGAACGGCGGTGACCCGACGGAGCCTGACGATGTGGGATCTCCATAAAAATAGTGTTTCTGCCTCGACAGCAAGGTCCCGTTCACATCGAAGTCATCTACAGTACCGCTGAAGACCGTTTTTCGCTCGAGCGTAGTCGCATCCTTGTAAGTTCGTTTTTCTGACACTTTGCGGTAGATTTCCGGTTCAGGTACTCCATACACGCCATCGGGATTTTCAGCAGATGGGCCGGCCACAAAATCGTATTCGTATAGACCACCTGCCGGCAGAACAACGCGAGCCAACTCTCCATATACGTTGTAAAGAAACTGAAATTGCTGAATGCCGTCCGGCAATACAACTGACGACACCTTGTAGGGATCGTTAAAGGTGCTGCTTGAGCCGGTAAGCTCTGGAAATAATGCATGAAGTGTCTGAACGGTTGATAAGTCTCCTGGTCGATTCGTTCGTAGGACATTGTGCAGCGCGGAATAGTTAATTCGAATACTCCGCGACGCTCCACCAAACCCTTTGAAACTTATCTGATCAAAAAAGACCGTCTGAAAATCCGCATAGCTGACTGTGATCTGACGATTTAGCGAGTCAGTAATCGAGGTGACTCCATATTGACCATAGCCGAAGGTTAGTTCGTTGCCATTCCGGTCACGCATCCATGACACCTGGCCCGAATCAATGCGGTATCGAAGACCGTTGCGAAGCATTAAATAACCGGATGGATAAAGGGTGCCAGTGCCAGCTATATCGTAAACGGCTGTGTCTGAAATAAAGGTTGCGGCACTGCCATCGGCAGTTACGAAAACCGTGCCGCGATTGAATCCGGTTCCACCGCATGGCGTAATTTTTTGCTGACCTCCCGTAGCCTGGTCGCGAAACTCATATTCAGTCCCGTCGGGAGCAATGAATGTCAAGCGCGTCAGCGAGTAATAGGAACTGCCCGAATAGTAGGGGTAACACGGAGTACCGCCGCCGACAGCTGTCGCTGCAGAGCGGCCCAAAAGCACACCTGGGCCATAACCAGGTTTCTCGCCATACCACGTGTAGTCAGTGGGCAGCCAGATCTCCTGATAGTCAGTTGACCTGTCGAGCACACGCCAGTGTTCTTCAATCGGCAGCATCATTGTGTACTGCGCAGCTCCGCGTCCAATCACCGGAACTAGCGGCAGGTGAAAATTTAAGTTGCCATTGAAAAGATTGATGTTATCGAAACCACTCAGCGGAGAAGAACCGGCTGGTGCGCCGGCGGTGAGAACTGACGGAGTTGTACCATCGGTGGAGCTTGTTTGTGCAAAGATGGATAAAGCGAAGCCCGATATAAGTAATAGACAGGCGATAACTAGATAAAGACCTGAGAGCAAAAACTTTCGCAAAGAAGCAGTGACTACATTCATACCTCCTCCATCTCATTCAAACCGGCAAAGTCTCAGGGGGAGTAATCAATGATCTGATTCGACGATAATCGTGCAGGTCCAATCGCTATGATTAGCTTCCGCAAGTGTGTAGGTTCCTGGTGGGAGATCGAGCACATCACTCCACATCCGCTTCTCGCGCGGAATTAGGGCGTCACGAATTCGCAACCCGACACTGCTATTAATCATTAGCGAAGACATCGGAAGCGAACTTTGATTTTCGACGGCGAGAAGGAACGGTTGGCCTGCGCGTCGCCTTATTTCCCGAGGGTGAAATCCGAAAGGACGAAGAACAATCAGTTCGCCTTCAATGCGTATTCGCCCAGTGGCAGAATGCGACGCGTTTTCCACTTTTGCAGGACTACCTGCTACGTTATTCCTTTTATGCAGGGACATTCCTGCAACTGCGCAAACGAGAATAACTAGTGCAACCGCTACAAAGATAATCCGCGGCAGGTTAATCGATTTTTTTTCGGACATGGTATGTTTCCCCTCAGAGACGCAGCGTAAGAAATGGCAGTAGTCAGACAATAAATAAGGAATGGTGGGGCCAATTCAGCGCAGACTGGCACTGCACAGCGCGGCTACTGAACCGCCGCACTCACATAAAAGATAAAACCCGGGGAATTGCTCTGCTGATTGCGACTTTTTAGCGAGGGAATCGCGCTTTGTAAGTGTAGGGGAGTTGTGAACGTGCGGCAGTCTACTCCCGCGGTTGGTCCACGTCAATCAAAATCTTCATCACATTTCCACTTTGTATTAGACCATGAGAAGGAGTAGAAGTTCCTGCTCTCAGAAGGGTGGCGGCACGAACGTCGGGTTGAAACCGAGTGCCGCTGGGAATAACGCGGAAGTCGGCCGCACGCCTGTTCGCACCCACAGATCGATGGCATTCACTGCCGTCAGGATTTGCGGCCCGGTCAGGTTACAGTGACCGACGGCGTTCGTGTAGGTCTGGAAGAGAAGTTCCTCTCTGTTTTGCGACGCAATCAACTCTGCGTACGCCGACTCGTTTGCCACCACCAGCAACGGATCGGTGATCGTGTGCACCGTCAGAACAGGATGCTGGATCTTTCCGTTGAAGTTGGTGTTGTTGCGCACGTAGTTGCGTGCTGAGGTTTTTGCTTCGATGTTGCGACGTGCGTTCATTTGCGCAAGCCATGCGTCGACTACTGGACCAGGTAAACCCAAACCAGCGAGATAAGCTTTCTCTGCGGCAGTGAGTGTGTAGTTTTGATCGAGGTTCTGCACGAATGGACCACCGGCACGCCGCTGCAACTCGCCGCGCGCTTCGGTGAGAAAGAAGAAGTCAGTAACGACCCAGCCCGGATAGAATCCCGGCGGTGGCGGCGGCGTGATACCGCGGCCCGGTGTTTTGGCTACGAGTCGAATGAATTCAAACTTCGGGAAGTTTGCGATGTTGCTCAGTTCCGGACCCAGCTTCGCGAGTACTTCAGTTTCAAAATCAAGATCGTTTCTAACTTCACCGACTGTTCCCCACGACGCAGGAATGCCAAAGATCAC